>Ga0222681_1000143_pt1 | contig 26922 bp, 28 predicted proteins | sample AntAcemetage1006_FD_179844 | JGI IMG/M metagenome (GOLD analysis project Ga0222681, IMG submission 179844) | Saline water microbial communities from Ace Lake, Antarctica - #1006 | ecosystem: Environmental > Aquatic > Non-marine Saline and Alkaline > Saline | place: Antarctica: Ace Lake... | reverse complement strand
ATGGCAGCCAAAATTAAAAAGACAAACCCCCGCCTCGGTGCCCTTATGGCCACACTCAGGGACGCATCCCGAGAGAACGAAGCAGGTGTCTGGCGTGAAATAGCAAAGCGGCTTGAGACTTCCAGCAAAAATTATGCTGAAGTCAATCTAAGCAAGATCAACCGCTATGCAAAGGAGAACGAGACCATCATTGTACCAGGCAAGGTGCTTGGCAGTGGTGTTCTTGACCAGAAAGTATCTGTTGCAGCACTGAATTTCAGTGAGACGGCAGCACAGAAGATACAGATGAATAACGGACGGTGCATGAGTATTGAGGATCTTATCAATGAGAACCCCAAAGGCACTAAGGTACGGGTTCTGAGGTGAGATGACGATGGTAAATGTTATCGACGCAACCAACCTTCGCCTCGGCAGACTTGCCAGCATTGTTGCAAAAGGTGCCCTTGAAGGTGAAGAATTTGTCATCTTAAACTGCGAGAGTGCGGTAATTTCCGGGTCAAGATCTCATATCTATGAAAACTATGACCAGAAACGCAAACGCGGTTCAACAGAATTCGGACCATACTTCCCCCGCAGACCTGATCACATCATGAAGCGGACGATTCGTGGGATGGTTCCATACAAACGCGAGCGTGGTGCTGAAGCACTCAAGCGCGTCAAAGTGTATGTGGGCGTTCCTGAAGAATTTGAAGGAGTAGAAGTCATCACCTTTGATCAAGCACACATCGACAATATGTCGACACCGAAATATGTGACCCTGGGGTCAGTAAGTGACAAACTCGGGGCAAAGTACTAAAGGAGGTCAGTGAATTATGGCAAAAGTAATCAATACCAGCGGAAAGCGCAAGACCTCTGTCGCCCGTGCAACCGTAACCGAAGGACGTGGACGGGTCCGGATTAACTCCGTACCCCTTGAAATCTATGGGACTGAGATGATTCGGATGAAGATCTCAGAACCACTGATGCTCATGCCCGGTATTAACGACAATGTTGATGTAACAATCCACGTTGTCGGTGGCGGAATAATGGGCCAGACTGAGGCCGTGCGTACAGCACTGTCCCGAGGTCTTGTCCAGTGGCACAATGATCCAAAGATCAAAGATGTCTATCTTACGTATGACAGAACCCTGCTCGTGAACGACTCAAGGCAGAAAGAAGCCAAGAAGCCGCACGGTCGTGGAGCCCGCAAAAAGTTCCAGAAATCGTATCGTTAAGCTACAAATAGTAGTAAATAAATATAAACGAGATCGAAGTGTATGATACCAATCCGATGTTTTACGTGTGGGAAAGTCATTTCCACTTCATGGGAAGAGTTCAAGCAACGCAGAGATGCAGGTGAGGATCCTGAAAAAATCCTCAACGATCTCGGTTTGGACAGATACTGTTGCCGGCGAATGCTGCTCTCCCATAAAGAGATTATTGACGATCTCAACCCGTATCAATGATTGAGGCGGGGTCGTGGGGTAGCCTGGAATCCTATGGCGTTCGGGATGCTGTAACCTGAGTTCGAATCTCAGCGACCCCATTTCTTGTTATCAGTTTTACGGAGTCATAATGAAATCCTATACACGCTATGAAAGGGCCAGAATAATTGGCGCACGTTCTCTCCAAATCTCGATGGGAGCTCCGGTGCTCATCAAAACGGATCAGATGACTGATCCGCTTTTGATTGCAGAGGAAGAATTCCGTCAGGATATGATACCTATTACGGTGAAAAGAGCTTGATCATTGTAAGGAGAGTATGAAATGACAATTGAACAGATAAAACTCCGGACGATTCTCGACTCACGTGGGAATCCTACCGTTGAAGCAGACGTGATTACAGAGTTTGGCTTTGGACGTGCGGCAGCACCAAGTGGTGCTTCAACCGGCATGTATGAAGCCAAAGTCCTTCCACCACGGACAGCAATTGAAGCAGCTGAGACAAGTGTAATTCCTGCGCTTCTGGGGCAGAACGTTATGGATCAGGCAGGTATTGACAGTATGCTGCGTGATCTTGACGGAACCGGAGATTTCAGTGGTATTGGCGCCAACGTCGCCGTTGCTCTTTCACTGGCAACTGCAAAGGCAGCAGCAGACGAAGTTGGTCTGCCGCTGTTTACGTATCTTGGCGGAGCATTTGCAGCAGAGACTCCTCTTCCGCTCGGTAACATCATCGGTGGCGGGGCACACGCACCAAATGCGACGGACATCCAGGAGTTTCTGGTTATCCCGACCGGTGCGATGAACTCTGAAGAAGCGGTCTTTGCAAACGCTGCGGTTCATAAAAAGATAAAAGAGATTCTCTTTGCTCAGGGCAATGGATGCGGCAAGGGCGACGAGGGTGCATGGGCACCGTCGATCTCTGATGTTGCAGCCTTTGAGGTTGCCAAAGAGGCCATCAATGCTGTCTCTGACGAACTGATGATCGAGATTGATCTTGGTCTTGACGTGGCAGCAAGTGAACTCTACAAAGACGGCGTCTATACCTACCGTGATGCAAAACGCACCCCGGAAGAGCAGGTCGCCTATATTGCAGAGTTGGTCGACACCTACGACCTTGCATATGTTGAGGACCCGATGCAGGAAGAGGACTTCGATGGATTTGCGGCAATCACTGAGGCAGTGGGAGACCGCTGTCTTATCTGTGGTGACGACCTTTATGTCACCAACTCCGAGCGTCTTGAGATGGGTCTTGAGAAAGACTCATCGAATTGTATTCTCATAAAACCAAATCAGATTGGTACCCTCACCGATACCTACGAGACCATCTACATGGCACAGGCTTATGGCATGGAATGTGTAATGAGTCACCGGTCCGGTGAGACAACAGACGAAACCATTGCACATCTCGCAACCGCATTCGGGTGTATTTATCTTAAAGCCGGTGTAGTTGGCGGAGAGCGCATTGCCAAATTAAATGAACTCATACGAATTGAGGAGTTGCTATCGTGACACAAAGTTCCGAAATGGAGATTGAATTAACCGAGTCGCTGGTCCCTGTCGAGGAATACCTCGCAGCAGGCGTACATATCGGTACCCAGCAGAAGAGCAGTGATATGAAAAAGTTCATCTACCGCGTACGCGGAGACGGACTCTATATTCTTGATATTAAGCAGACCGACGAGCGGATCAAGACGGCAGCAGAGTTTCTGGCCTCTTTTGAAGGCCCGAAAGTTCTTGTCGTCACTGCCCGTCAATATGGCCAGTATCCGGCACGCAAATTTGCCCAGACCATTGGGGGCATTTCCAAAGTCGGACGCTTTATTCCCGGCATGCTGACCAACCAGCGTATCAGCGATTTCGTTGAACCTGATGTTGTTGTCGTGACTGACCCGATCGGTGATTCACAGGTTATCGAAGAGGCAGTCCAGACCGGCATTCCGGTTGTTGCTCTCTGTGATACCAATAATATGACAAAATGCATCGACCTCGTTATCCCGACCAACAACAAAGGTCGTAAGGCACTGGCGATGGTGTACTATCTCCTGACCCGCGAAGTTCTCGCCAAGCGTGGTATCGCTACCTCACTGGCTCTCGAAGACTTCGAAGTCGACCTCTACTAATTTTTTTCATCCCGTTTTGGGAGGACAAACAGTATGGCAGTACGACGACCTTCCTTTGCCGGGTCTTTCTACCCGGATGATCCTGCGAGTCTGCAGGCACTTCTTGAGAGATTTTTTTCTGCCGCAGCTGGCTTTCCCTCGTGTCATCCATATGGCATCGTTGTGCCTCATGCGGGCATTGCCATCTCCGGACGGATCGCAGCACGTTCGTTTGCGGCCATTGACCCGGAATTTACCGGAACGTTTGTGGTTATCGGCCCGAGTCATGCCGGCTATCCGACCTGCACGTCCACGTTAGACTGGGGCACGCCTCTTGGTACGGTGAAGACGAATCAGGCATTTGTTGAGGCTCTCCCTCTTCCCAAAGACGATGACGTGATGGCGGCACGAGAGAATTCTATTGAGGTGATGATGCCGTTTATCAGATACCGGTTTCCCCGGAGTTTGGTGGCGGTGATTCAAATGGGGAATCAGTCCTACGAACCGGCCCGGAGAGTTGCTGACGCAATTGTGCAGGCACAGAAAACAACTGGTGAGGAGATCGTCATTGTTGCTTCGTCGGATTATTCCCATTACGTGATGGAATCGGTGGCCGAGCGTCAGGATCACTATGTGATTGAGCCGCTTCTCTCTCTTGATATGCCGGAGATGTACCGTCGAATCCGTGAAGAGGCGGTGAGCACCTGTGGATATGGTCCGGTTGCGGCGATGGTAGAGGCAACGCGGCAGTTTGGGGCAACCCGTGCAGAATTGCTGGACTATAGTACCAGTGCCGAAGTAACCGGCGATCATTTTCAGGTCGTTGGGTATGCGGCCGTTGCGGTGGTGTAACCGGTGGCAACCTGGAGTGCACCCGGGAAAGTGTTTCTCTTCGGAGAACACGCTGTGGTGTATGGGAAACCCGGTATTGCGATGGCAATTAAGCCACGGGTACATGTGACGGTACGGAAAGGACGCTACCCGCCGACGCTGAAGTCGCCGTATCTTGAATCCTGTTTTCATGAATTTGGGGTGACCGGAAGTTTGTATATTAACTCCCAGCTGCCGAGTTCATCGGGTCTGGGGTCGTCTGCTGCGGTGACTGTGGCGACGCTCTCTGCGATAAACGACGAATACGGCTTTAAGCAGACCCGTGAGGAGATAGCCCAAATTGCCTATGGGATTGAAAAACGGGTCCAGCTCGGAAGGGCGAGTCCGACTGATACTCAGGTGGCGACCTACGGCGGTATCGTGATGATGAAAAATGGCATCCGCCGCTCTCTCCCGCCACAGGATTTTCAGCTGGTTATCGGTAACACGCAGATTTCCCATTCGACCGCACAGCTTGTGGAGGACGTGGCAGACTTTCGGCGTGAGCATCCGGCTGTGGCAGGGTCACTGATTGACGCGATTGAGACCGTGACACGGGAGGCCCTCTTTCATCTGCAGGACCAGGAGTGCCTTGGCCGGTACATGAATATCAATCACGCCTTGTTAGATGCCCTTGGTGTGGGTCATCCGATGCTAACAAAGCTCGTCACCGCTGCCCGTGATGCGGGTGCCTATGGTGCAAAAATGACCGGGGCCGGCGGTGGCGGGAGTATGATTGCTCTCTGTCCTAAACGGGAGAAAAAGCGGGTTGCCAAGGCTATTGACGTGGCCGGCGGGCGCTCGATTGTCACGTCAATTGATACGGAAGGGGTGAGAAAAGAAAAATGAACCCATCAGAAACGATGATTCTGAAACTGGGCGGCAGCGTGATCACCGATAAGTCAGGGGACTGTGCGGTTGATCACGGGCGACTTCGGTTCGTTGCCCATGAAATAGCGAAAAGATCAGACAAAATCCGTCTGGTTGTTGTGCACGGGGCCGGTTCCTGCGGGCATCCGGAAGCACACCGACACCACCTTGATAAAGGGGTAGATTATAATAATAAAGCAGGTATCGCTATCACACACGCAGCAGTGAGTACACTCAACGCTGCAGTGGTAGACGCACTACGGGCCGAGGGGGTAGACGCAATCGGCGTTCATCCTCTGGGTTCGTGTGTTGCAGAAAACGGACGTCTCAGAACTTTCGAATGCGGACCGCTCAGGGCTATGCTTGAGTTGGGAATAGTGCCGGTTCTTCATGGTGATGTGGTCATGGATGACAGCAGAGGAGCATGTATTGTCTCCGGGGATCAGCTGGTCAGAATGCTTCCACAACAGATTCCGGTAAACCGGATTGGTCTTGCGACCGATGTGGAGGGGGTACTGGACGATGGAACTGTGGTAAAAGAGATCAGGCCTGAAACGGTCGGGACTCTTACACTTACTGCCTCGGGCCATACCGATGTGACCGGCGGTATGAAAGGGAAGATTGAGGAACTTCTTCAACTTGCAGAAGAAGGGACTGAATCAGAGATCTTTCATATACTTCGCCTTGGTGACTTCCTCGATAATGTGGAGAACGGCGGAACGCGTGTTCTGAAATAACCGGGAACGTCAGGCACCTGCACAGGAACCGGTTGAATGTACCGGAAAATCACAAAGTGATTTCAGTCGCAAATGATTGCTGTGCAGTGGCCTGGTACAATAGGATCAACGAATAACGATGAAGAAAAGAGTCGGGGCGGAGTCTGATACGCTGAAGTATCAGACCTCCTCCCGGAAAAAAGAACATCTGCTCATTTGTGCTCAAAAGGCGGTGGAGAGTGGAGAGAGTGGTTTTGCCGATATCCAGCTAGTACATAATGCCCTGCCGGAATGTTCGATGGACGCCATCGACCTGTCAGCACGCTTTCTTGGTAAGAACCTGAAATCACCGGTGTTTATTGCGGCGATGACCGGCGGGCATCCGGATACGCTTGAGGTCAACAAAAACCTCGCCCGTGCGGCGCAGAAATATGGCCTAGGTATGGGTGTGGGGTCGCAACGTGCTGCCCTTGAGAACCCGGATTTTGCTGAAAGTTTCACGATCGTCCGTGATGAGGCTCCTGATGCCTTTTTATGCGCCAATCTCGGTGCAGTACAGCTTCGGGATCATGGGCCAGAATGGGCGGACAGAAGCGTTGAGATGATCGATGCCGATGCCCTTTGCGTTCATTTAAATCCGATGCAGGAGGCGATCCAGCCGGAAGGTGACCATGATACGTCCGGTTGTCTTGCGGCGATTGCTGAGCTATGTGAAAGTTCCCGGTATCCGGTTATTGTAAAAGAAACGGGCTGTGGTATCTCGGCAGAGGCAGCAGAAAAGCTCTGGGCGTCAGGCGTCAGCGCACTGGATGTCGGTGGTCTTGGCGGTACGAGCTGGGCAGCGGTTGAACTGGTACGGGCTGATACCCCGGCACTTCGGCGACTGGGAGAACATTTTGCGGACTGGGGTATCCCGACTGCACTATCCGTTCTCGAGGCACAGCAGGGTGACGGTCCGGTTATCGCAACCGGTGGTCTGCGTTCAGGGACCGATGTTGCTAAAGCAATCGCTCTGGGAGCAACGCTTTCCGGTATGGCACTCCCGTTCCTTGCCCCGGCGATGGAACATGCTGAGGCGCTTGATGCGACGATAGAACAGATACACAAAGAACTGCGGGTTGCCATGTATTGCACTGGCGCAAAGAATCTGCAGGAACTCAAGAGAATACGATACTATATGACCGGCAGGCTTGCCGCGATGGTAAAATCCAGGTAAATACGGAGTAATAATGGATATAGAAATAATTCCTGTCGGCGGCTACAACGAAGTTGGCAGAAATATGACCGCAGTACGCTGTGGCAGAGAGATAGTTATCTTTGATATGGGGCTTCGGCTCGATCAGATCATGATCCACGAGGACGCAGAAGTTGAAAATATGCACTCGCTGGATCTCATTGAGATGAAAGCAATCCCTGACGATACGATTATGAATTCAATCGAGGGGACCGTGAAGGCGATTGTCTGCACCCACGGTCACCTTGACCACATCGGTGCGATTCCAAAACTGGCTCACCGGTACAATGCCCCGATTATTGGTACACCCTATACGGCAAAACTCATCGAACAGCAGATTGAAGGGGAGCAGAAATTTTCAGTCAATAACAAGATCATCCCCTTAAATCCGGGACGCCGCTTCTCGATCTCACAGAATCTGGTCTTGGAACTCGTACGGGTTCAGCATTCAATTATCGAGACGGTCATGGCTGTTCTACACACCAAATACGGCTCGGTCATCTATGCAAACGATTTCAAACTTGACCGGACACCAACTATGGGACTACCTCCTGATATTCCCCGTCTGCGTGAGATTGGCAAAGAAGGTGTGGTTGCCTATATCACTGAGAGTGTAAACGTCAACATGCCAGGTATCTGCCCGGGTGAACAGGTGGCAAAACAACTCGTAACAGAAGTGATGAAGTCCCTTGAGGACGATAAAAACGGGATTTTAGTGAGTGCCTTTTCGTCTAATATTGCACGGGTGAAGATGATTGCTGAAGCAGCACTCGAGATTGGGCGAAAACCTATGATTCTTGGTCGGTCAATGGAGCGGTATTCATCAACGGCTGAGCAGATGAAGCTCGTGGAGCTACCGCCCAATATGGGAATGTACGGCAACCGGCGCACGGCAGACCGGGCCTTTAAACGGATTATGAAAGAGGGCAAAGAGAAATTTGTACCGATTATCACCGGTAGTCAGGGTGAACCCGGAGCGGTTCTGACTCGCATTGCGAAAGGAAATACGCCGTTTAAGGTTGAAAATGGCGATAATATTCTGTACAGTGCGAAAGTAATCCCGAATCCCATGAACTACGGTCAGCGCCATAATCAGGAAGTGCTCCTGAAAATGCGTGGTGCACGACTGTATGAGAACCTGCATGTCAGTGGCCATGCGTATCGGGAAGAGCATTATCAGATGATTCACCTCTTAAACCCGGCTCATATTATTCCGTCACACGGTGATATCGATATGACCGGTGGGTACATGAAGCTGGCAGAAGGATGCGGCTATAAACTCAATGATAATCTTCACCTCGTCAGGAACGGACAGAGGCTGAAACTGGACTAAGGGGCAGATTATAATATGGAACTTACCACGTATCTTGAACAGACCGCAGAAGAGGTCGATCTTTCACTCCACCGGTTCTTTGGTATGGCTGGTGGCGAACTAAATAAGGCAAGCAATCACCTGCTCATGGCAGGGGGGAAACGCCTTCGTCCGGCAGTAACCCTGCTGGGTGCTGAAGCGGTGAAAAAAGGGAGCTCTCAGGATATTCTTGCAGCAGCACTGGCACTGGAGGTAACCCACACATTCACACTCGTCCATGATGATATCATGGATGCTGATTCCACCCGGCGTGGTGTCCCGACGGTTCATGTTGTCTGGGACGAGCCCACTGCGATTCTTGCCGGTGATGTCCTTTTTGCTGAAGCCTTTGAACTGGTTTGTAACTCGATTGCCGACGATAAAGCGAAGGTGCGTGCGGTGACCATGCTTGCCCGGACCTGTGCTGAGATCTGTCAGGGGCAGTATCTTGATATGGCCTTTGAGGGGCGCTCAGATGTGGACCCGGGTGAATATATTGAGATGGTCAGTAAGAAGACTGGTGTCCTGTATGCTGCTGCCGCGGCGATTGGCGGTACGCTTGCCGGGGGAAATGTGCAGCAGGTCCAGGCCCTCTATGACTGGGGTATTCACTCAGGAATTGCCTTCCAGATTCAGGACGATCTCATTGATATTATGGCACTTACGGAAAAGACCGGCAAGGACCGTGCGTCTGATCTGCGTGAAGGGAAACAGACTCTGATTGCGATTCTCGCTCAGGAAAAAGGTCTTGATCTGACGCCCTACCGAAAGGAAAATCTCACTGAAGCTGAGATTGATGAGGCTATAGCCCTCTTAGAGCAGGAAGGTGTCATCGCTGCGGTGCAGGCTGTAGCAGCAGACCGTGTGGAGCGTGCCAAAAAGGTGCTTACGATTCTCCCGGACTGCGAGGAACGGCGTCTTCTTGGAGAGATTACGGATTTCTTTGTAACCCGCGGGTACTAATATACGGAGGATATCTGCTTGACAACTGATCCCCGTTCCTTTTTTATTCTGTATGCACTTGAGAACGCGGTCCGGCACCAGAATATCCCGAAGGCGGGTTCGGTGCTGGGTGCGTTGTTAGGTGCCCATCCTGAATTCCGGACAAAGGCAAAGGAACTCACCGGAATCCTTGCTGAAGTGCTTGCAGAGGTGGAAGCACTTTCTCCTGAAGAGCGTGAAGCACGTCTGCGTGAGGAAGCGCCGGAGATGCTTGCGAAGAAAGAGAAGAAGGAGAAAAAGACCGGTCTTGCGCCCCTTGATGACGTGCCTGAAGGAGGGGTTGTCGTCCGGTTTGCCCCGAACCCCAGCGGTCCGCTCCATCTCGGACATGCCCGTGCTGCATATCTCAATGACTATTATGTCCGTGAGTATGGCGGCCGGTATGTGATTCGCATTGAGGATACCGACCCGAAACGGATAGAGCCGGAGAACTATGGTCTTCTGATGGAGGATCTGGAATGGCTCGGCCTTAAGAACACTGAATATTTCTATCAGAGCGACCGCCTGGATATCTATTATGAGTATGGCCGAAAACTCATTGAGATGGGCGGGGCGTATCTCTGTACCTGTGACTCAGAAACGTTTCGTGAGCTCAAGAACAGTAAAAAACCCTGCCCCTGTCGGGATCGTGCTGTTGAAGAGAACATAACGCTCTGGGAGCAGATGCTTGCCGGAGAATTTGCCGAAGGGACGATTGCCGTGCGGGTGAAAACAGAGATTGACCACCCGGACCCGGCAATGCGTGACTTTGCGATATTCCGCATTGTGGCAAGTCCGCCCCATCCACGGGTGGAGGCACGGGTGTATCCGATGATGAACTTCTCGGTCACGGTCGATGACCATCTGCTGGGCATGACGCATGTCATCCGTGGAAAGGATCATATCGCTAACGCAAAACGCCAGCGCTATATCTATGAATACTTTGGCTGGACTGAACCGGCGTTCTTCCATTATGGCCGGATGTCCGTTGGGGACGTGGTGCTCTCAACCTCGGCGATGAAAGCAGGTATCGCTGAAGGAACCTACTCCGGCTGGGACGATATTCATCTGGGAACCTTAAAGGCGATTGCCCGGCGTGGTATTCAGGCAGAAGCGGTGCGAAAGGCGATGGTGTTAATCGGGATGGGCCAGACAGATATCACCTTCTCGTGGGAGAATCTGTTCTCAGCGAACAAGGAACTGGTCGACCCGGTCGCCCACCGGTATTTCTTTGTCCCTGACCCGGTGACCTGTACGATTGCCGGAGCAAAACCGGCGACAGCCATTATTCCCAAACATCCGAACGATGCCTCGGCAGGCGTGCGTGAACTCTCCTTTGAGCAGAAAGTCTGTGTTGCACGAAGTGATCTGGAGGGTGTGACGATGGTCCGGTTAAAAGATCTCTTCAATGTCACGGTCGGAAAATCAGAGGATGGCCGGTTTACGCTTACCTATGCGGGAGATTCCTTAGATGAGGTCCGGGCGGCCAAAGGCCGGATTATCCAGTGGCTTCCTGATGAGGAGACGATTCCCTGCACCCTGCTCCGGCCTGACGGTGATATGAAGGGCGTCTGTGAACCGGCGGTTGCGCTGGAGGAGAACGGAGTAATTCAGTTCGAGAGGATTGGGTTTGCCCGGGTTGACGCGGTCGATAAAAAACACGGTGTGACAGCGTATTTTGCCCACCGCTAAGAATAAGGAGAGAAAAAGTGGCAAATATTAACGTATGTGTGGTCGGCGTCCCGGGATATGGTAAGACCATCGGGAAGAAAGGAACTGAGTCGGATATTATCTTTTACAACCTGAAGCGTGGCACTGATACCGTTACGATGCTCGAACCGGGACGGTATCCGGAACGGCTTGCTCCGCTCTATTATACAGCTTCAATGGCTGACATCGCTCTTCTGATCGTACCGGAGATTTCTCCGGAGTTTGGTGAGTGTGTCGTGATGCTGGATGCTCTTGGCATTAAGGCCGGGTATATTGTACTCCAGAACTATCTTGACCCGTCACAGGTCGAACCCCTTACCAAAGGCACAACGCTTGAAGGATTTACGTTCATTGACGACGATCCGGTTCAGATTCGTGAGCAGTTGCTGGCCGATGCCATAGGGTGGGATCATGGAACGCCGGTGCCGGACAACGGCGTTGTTGCCCTTGATCATGCCTTTAACGTGAAGGGTATCGGGACCGTGATTCTCGGCGGTGTGATAAGCGGGACGATTCGGCAGCATGAAACTGTCCGGATACTGCCGGGTGAAAAGACTGCCCAGATTCGCAGCATTCAGAAGCATGACGACGACACGGTCGAGGCATGGGAAGGCGACCGGGTGGGTCTGGCTCTTAAGAATATTACCGCTGATGATCTGGAACGGGGACAGGTTCTTACGACCAGTGAATCACTTGTGATCGGAACGACCATTCAGGGGCCGGTTAAGCTGGGCAGATTCTGGCGTATGCCTCTTAAAGAGGGCATGGTGCTTCATATCGGACACTGGATGCAGTTTGTGAACGGACGGATCTCTGAGGTTTCAGAGCGTGCTGACGGAGCACAGACAATTGTTGTTGAATGTGAGAAAGACCTGGTCTATATGCCGGGTGATACGGCGGTCTTACATTACCTTGATGCCGGAAAACTCCGGGTCGCCGGAACGATTACTATCGAGTAATCCACGTATCATTTTCTGGTTTATTCTCTCCTTTTTTCGATAATGACCATTTTTTTCGAAGTCAAAGCCAGCTATTTAATCTCAGAAGGTCTATTATTTCAGTGACCATGAAGAGAAATTTACTTGTGTCAGGAACCCTGCTTTTGCTTCTTGTCAGTGCCTGTATCTGTGTACCGGCACTTGCGGCAACGACCTCTGACGAACAGATCATCTCGGTCTCAGGGACCGGGAAAGTAACGGCAACACCGGATCAGGTGACGATCTCGATTGCTGTGGAAACTGAAAATCCTGATGTGAAAGTTGCCCAGCAGGAGAATGCTCAGAAGATAAACGAAGTCGATATTGCGCTCAGAGCAATCGGCCTGACGGACGACGAGCTTAAGACAACTGGCTATAGTATCTATTCGTATACCAATGAGGATAATTCGCTCTTCGGAAAGGATCAGAAGATCTACCGGGTAACAAACACGGTGCTCGTTACGACGCAGAAGACCGATATGGCCGGAGATATTATCGACACCGCGATTGCAAACGGGGCAAATAGTGTAAATTATATCTCATTTAGCCTCACTGACGAGACATACAACTCCCTTCGCACCAAAGCCCTTACTGCTGCGGTCGTACAGGCACGGGTTGATGCTGATGCCGTATCCGCAGCTCTCGGGGTTACGATTACCGGGGTTTCGGGCGTGAATGTCGGCAGCAGTTATGTGCCAAACAGTTACCAGTCCGCTGATATGTATATGGAAAAATCCACAGGTGGCGCACCGGCACCGATGGCGCGAACCTCCATTCAGCCCGGCGATGTTGATGTGACCGCCTCGGTCTCGATTCAGTACTTCTTCGCGTAACTTTTATTTTCTCTCTCATTTTCCCCTCTTTTTCACTCCTAAAGGGTAATGACTAACTTTGGCAGAGAACAAAATGTATTGCAGCAAAGGCTGTTTATCCATAAGCCGGAGTGAAGAAAAAAATGAGTGTAGCAAAAAAGAATGCAGGGAAGTATGCAGCAGGACTTGTTAATGACGCGGATATTGTTGGACTTGGGACTGGTTCGACGGTATTTTACATGCTCGAAGAACTTTCTGTGAGAATTAAGGGGGACGAGTGTCTTACGGTATGGGGCGTTTCCACCTCATTTCAGACCGAACAGCGGGCAATTGAGTGTGGCGTTCTTCCGACGACGCTTGCAAAAGACCCGGTGCTGGATATCGCAATAGACGGGGCGGACCAGATTGATCCCACGTTCCAGGTCATCAAAGGGCGTGGTGCGGCACAGACCCGTGAACGGACGGTTGCCAGCGCAGCAGAAAAGTTTGTGATTGTTGCGGATGAGAGCAAATGCGTTGACGTTCTCTCTGCACCGGTGCCTGTTGAGGTTATGCCCTTCTCTCTTCCGGTTGTTCTGAAAGAACTTGATCTCTTAGGCGGTGAACCGGTCGTGCGTCAGGGCGTTAAAAAGGACGGCCCGGTCATAAGCGACAACGGTAATATCATTCTTGATGTCAGTTTTGGTGAGATTGCCGATCCCGCACTCCTTGAAATAAAGATAAACTTCATGCCGGGAGTCGTCAGTTGTGGTATTTTCACTGAATTTACCGGAAAGACAACGGTTGTTGTCGGAACAGAAGAGGGTGTGTCAGTCCGCACACCGAAACCATAAGCAGAATGATAACGATACTTTCAATTTTTTTAAGCTGATATCCGTTCCCGGATCTCTTCGATAATTTCAATCTGCTGTTGCACAGCATCTTTTTTCATCTGAATAATTGTATTAAGAATATCATTTATCGGAATTGCGAGTTTATAGAATCGAATCGGTCTCCCCCGTGATTCATACCGTGCTTCCCGTGTCTGGACCCATTTTTGCTGGCTAATATATTGCAACGCCGTACTGACCTCGGGCTGACGAAGATCGGCTCCCCGTTCGATCTCACGGGATGCTGCCTCGTCAACACTGTTCAGATACATCAGTGCCTGAGCTACGTTGCGTTTGACCCCGGCCTGAATAAACAGTTCGACGATCTCTTTCTCTTTTTTGCTCAGATAGGGGAATCGTTGTCTGCCAATCGTACGCATTCAGTATACATTTATTTTCTTTCTATATTTTATTTGTTTAAAAAAATAGAATTATCCGGTATCTGGATATAACCTGAGACGAATGAAGGAAAAAGATGGATATGAAAATCAGAGAACACCGAGAGTTGAAAGATTAGCAATAATCTTTTGAACTGCCTGTTTTGCGTCTTCGGCTTGTTTACCGCCGGTAATAATCAGCTTCCCTGATCCAAACAGAAGAACAACGACCTTTGGCTCTTTGAGGCGGTAGACCAGTCCCGGAAACTGTTCTGGTTCATACTCAATCTGATCGAGATTAAAGCCGATGGCAATTTTGTTTAGATTAATAGGAGTTCCCAGATCCGCTGAGGTGACAATATTCTGTACCTTATATTCAAGCTTGTCAGTAATCTCAATATTCAGGTCACGGAGACGTTTTCCGAGGATATCCAGCCCTTTTGTAAGACTATCAACACTTTTGGCACCCGTCAGCACGACTTTTCCGGATCCAAATACCAGTGCAGCAATCTTGGGATCCGTCATACGCAGCACAACGCCGGGGAAACGTTTTTTATTATATTCTGCATCAGGGATTTGTTCGTTGATCATCGGGAGGTCAAGAGAATCTGCTACCTTTGCTGAGGCAACGATATTCTCTATTTTAAGAGTGTCTTCCGGGTTGACCTTCATAAATAAAAAAGAGCTTATATAATATTTATAGTGTTGGTCCTTTCAGTCCTCAAGGGTTGAGATGTCACCGGGGTCCACACCCATCTCCTGAGCTTTTAAAACCCGTCGCATGATCTTACCGCTTCGTGTCTTTGGTAGATTGTCGACAAATTCGATGGCAGATGGCACTGATATCGGGCCGAGGGTCTGCCTGACGTGATATTTGAGGTCATGGATAAGTTTCGGTGTGGGGGTAAATCCATCAATGAGCGTCACAAAAGCCTTGACGACATTACCCTTCATTGCATCAGGAATGCCAATCGCTGCTGCTTCAGCCACAGACTGATGCGAGACCAGTGCTGATTCGATCTCAGCCGAACCGATATTGTGACCTGCGACGATGATAAGATCGTCAGAACGTCCGATAATCATGATGTAACCATCCTCGTCCTTTATGGCCAGGTCACCTGCTGTATAACATCCTGGAATGGTCTCCCAGTAGGACTTGTAACGTTCCTCGTCCTGATAGACTGCCCGCATCATCGAAGGCCAGGGTTCTTTCAGGGCCAGGAATCCACTGGTGCCGGCTGGTACCGATTTGCCGTTCTTATCGACAACATCCGCTACAACGCCTGGCAGCGGTCTGCCCGCAAATCCGGGTTTCATCGGCTCACCGATCATGGTCGTGACCATATGCATACCGGTCTCCGTCTGCCACCAGGTGTCGAGAATGGGCAATTTTTCTTTGCCTATATGTTTGTAGAACCACTCGAACGCCTCAGGATTGAGTGGTTCACCGACCGACCCAAGTACCCGCAGGGAACTGAGATCGTACTGGTCCGGCCACTTCTCCCCGACTTTCATAAACATTCGGATGGCGGTTGGTGCGGTATAGAAGACATTGATACCGTAGTCCTCAATAAATTTCCACCAGATACCGGGATCGGGATAATCTGGCGTATGTTCGGTCATAAAGATGGTTCCGCCGACAAGCAGGGGCCCATATAGTCCGTAGGTGTGCCCGGTAATCCATCCCGGGTCTGCAGTGCACCAGTAGACATCGTTGTCTCTCACACTAAATACGTTTTTGACCGTGTAGTAGGCGCCGACCATATACCCACCGCAGGCATGAACAATACCTTTGGGTGATCCAGTGGTGCCAGAGGTATAGAGAATAAACAGCGGGTCTTCTGCGTCCATCACTTCCGGTTTGCACTCCCGTTCTCCTGATTCAAGAACTTCATAGAAATCTGACTCGAATTCACAGATCAGACTTACCGGGGGATCCTGAAGACGGAGCACAATCATATGCTCGACTGAGGACACATTCAGAATCGCATCTTCAACAATTGGCTTTAAGGGGATACTCTTTCCCCGCCGGAATGACGCATCAGCAGTGATGATGATTTTTGCCTGAGATCCGGAGATTCGCTGGCGAAGGGATTCGGCACCATAACCCGCGAAGACCACATTATGAATTGCTCCGATACGGGCACAGGCCAGAATGGCAATGATCTGTTCGGGAACGGTTGGCATATAAATACAGACAACATCGCCCTTCGAAACGCCAAGCTTCTTGAGTCCGTTTGCGAAACGATTGACCTTCTTCAGGAGCATTTCATAGGTGAAGATGCGCTCTTTTCCATTTTCACCCCGCCAGAAGATGGCGACTTTGTTGCGTCGGTTTGTTTTCAGGTGCCGTTCGAGACAATTATAGGTAATATTGAGCTTAGCGTTGATGAACCATTTCGCGAAGGGGTAATCCCATTCTTTGACCTTGTCCCAGGGTTGAAACCAGAGCAGATCTGAAGCGACCCGATCCCAAAATCCATCGGGGTCTTCCAGAAAATTGGAGTAGGCCTTTTCATAATCTTTAACAATGGCCATCTCCTGAAATTTTGGGTCAGGCAAATAGACCCTTTCAGAACCCGGGGTGGTTTTTGATGGAGTATTGTGTTCTGTAGATTCCATAGTTGTAACATGATTATGTGGTAGTACAAGGGTATTGGTTCTATCGGTTAAGAAAAAAAATCATTCGACAAAAGCCGAAATTATTATTATTTTACTTAAACAATCCTAATTTAGCTCTGAACTATATGTAATGATTAAATATTAAAAATATATATAGAACGGTGATCCATTCTTAGTATAGACTGTCGAACAAACCATCACCATTTGTCGAATTTGCATGTCGGTGATGAGGTGTTCGGCCTTCATATACTGCCGTTCTCCATGCGCGGAGGGCGGAGTCCTGGACTGATATTAACCCGTGAGGATGTTCCATGAAAGAATGGATGTTAACTGAAGCAGAAGGATATGATTTGGTAGCCAAATATGGTATACCATCGCCAAAGTATAAAATCGTCAACTCCGCTGAAGATGCCGGAGATGCCGCAGAAACGATTGGTTTTCCAGTCGTCATGAAGATTGTCTCCCCGGATATTATTCATAAAAGTGATGCCGGCGGTGTGGTTACCAGTGTCAGCGGCAAGGAGGAGGCACAATCTGCGTATAACCGGATTGTAGCCAGTGCTAAGAAGTACAATGACAAAGCAAAGATTACCGGGATTATTGTCGAGGAACAGGCACAACCTGGTCTTGAACTTATTATTGGCGGAAAGACCGACCCGACCTTCGGGAAGGTGCTGACCTTTGGTATGGGTGGGACACTCGTTGAACTAAACAAGGATATCACTCTGCGTATTCTTCCTATCACTCAGGAAGATGCTGAGGAAATGGTCAAAGAAATTAACGGTTATCCACTGATTTCAGGTTATCGTGGGAGTAAACCCCGTGACGAGAAGGGCCTTGTTAAGATCATCCTCGGCGCTGCGAAGATGTTTGAGGAAAATGATCAGGTAAAAGAGTTCGATATCAATCCAGTGCGTCTGTATGAGAAAGGATCCTGTGCGGTAGACTCCCGCATTATTATGTCGGATGAAAAACCGCCTGTTTTCAAAGAGCATGTAGATGTCCCGATTGAATACTTCAATCCGCGCTCTGTTGCGGTTATTGGCGCTTCTCAGGACTCAACAAAAATGGGCTATGCGGTTATGCACAACCTGCTTCATTTCCCTGGTCAGCTTTATCCTGTCAATAACAAACGGGATGAAATTCAGGGTCTGAAAGCATACCGGAGTATCCTTGATATCCCGGCACCGGTTGATATGGCAGTAATTACTGTGCCGGCAATGCATGTGCCCCGTGTTATCGAAGAGTGCGGTGAGAAAGGCGTTGCCATTGCTGTTATTATCACTGCCGGATTTAAAGAGATGAGCGAGGAAGGAAAGATCCTCGAAGAGCGGATTGTCTCTATCGCAAGAAAGAATGGTGTACGGATTGTTGGTCCGAACTGTCTGGGTCTGATTGTACCGCCCCGTGGACTTGACACAACCTATGTTGCAGAGTCCCCGCGTCCGGGTAACATTGCGTTCTTATCTCAGAGTGGTGCTATCGTCAATACGGTTGTTGACTGGAGTCTGCAGAAGGATATCGGGTTTTCAGCCGTTGTCTCGGTAGGAAACCAGTCGGATCTCAACTTCTTTGACTACATGAAATGGGTGGGGCGGGATCCACAAACCGAAGCTATTATTCTTTATATTGAGCAGATCCAGGATGGCAAGGCCTTCATGGAGACTGTCAGTGAAGTCGCAAAGAAAAAGCCGGTGGTTGCTATCAAGTCCGGTTCGTCAAAGCGTGGGCAAAAAGCCGCAGCATCCCACACCGGTTCGCTCTCTGGCTCCTACGATGTCTATATGGAAGCCTTCCGCAAAGCCGGTGTGGTCAGTGTGCACACCCTCACCGGTGCGTTCCTGGCAGCAGAGTTCCTCTCTCACCCGAAACAGTTCCCGAAAGGAAAGCGTGCGGTTGTTATAACAAACGCCGGAGGATTTGCAGTTCTTTCGTCTGACTACGCCGAGCGGTATGGTATTGAAATTATTGACCTCCCGCAGGAAGTTGTCGAGGAGATGAACGAGTTCCTGCCTGCTTTCTGGAATAAGGGCAATCCGATCGATCTGCTTGGCGATGCATCCGAACAGCGTTTTGCGCAGACCTTTGAGTTGCTCGCAAAGCATGATGACCTCTGGGATATGGCCTTTATTATCGGGTTCCCGAACAACATCCTCAGTTCGGAACAGCTCGCAAACCAGATCCTGACGTTCTCGAAATCGACTGAGAAGCGGATTATTACCTCTCCACTTGGTGGTGCTTCGATGGACCGTGGCAGAAAGATTCTGCGTGACAACAAGATACCCAGCTTTGAGGAACTTGATTATACCTTCCGTGTGCTGGGTCGTGTGTTGTGGCAGCAGTTCAGAACCAGAGCGCCCGGTATCTTCAGCTAATGTAACAAACTATCAATCATTTTTTCGGAACAGTTTTTTATTTTTTTTGATTTTTACGATATTTTTTCGGTCGTCTGGTAGCAGGACTGACAAAAGAGCGAAAAGTCTCTTGTACATGTGGCTCATAGATTCATCTATGAATATTCTTGCATTACATGCCAGTCCACGGCGGAAGAACAGCAACACCCTCATACTACTTGAGGCGGTACTTGAAGGATGCCGGAACGAGGGAGCGGCGACTGAGATGATTGATCTTGCCTACGCTGCCATCGGGTACTGCCGGGGATGCGGAACCTGTTACAAAACCGGATCCTGTGTGCAGGAAGACGATTTTCAGGAAATTTTTGCCAAATTCCTCGCCGCTGATGGAATTGTGCTGAGTTCACCGAATTATATTATGAATGTTACTGCTCCTATGAAGGCATTTTTTGACCGTCTTGGGGATGCGATTCACTGCCAGCAGGGTACGGGGAAGTATGGGTGCAGTGTGGCAACGGCCGGTGGATCGAAGTCAGCGGAGGTCTGTTCATACATGAATTCAGTGTTACAGATACTGGGTGCGACGACGGTTGGCGAGGTTGCTGTTGATATAGCCGGAAACCCGACAGCATTCACCAGGGCACTCCCGGAAGCAAAGGAACTGGGGGCAACACTCGTACGGGCGATCGCAGAGGAATGGCACGATCCTGTGCAGGATGTTTTCCATCAGGAGATGCATGAGAATATGAAAGGGCTCATCTTGTCTGACAGGGAGGCGTTTGCCCATGAAATAGCCTACTGGTCAGAGAAAGGCTGGCTCTAATTTTATTTTCTTATTTTTCCTGTTTTGCTGCTATTTGTTGCGCTGCTATTCTGTGTCATCCTGTCAAGGTCTTCCTGAAGGTTGCGGGCATGTGTGCCCATCCAGAAAAGCCGGTGACAGTGGGGGCAGAAGGAAAATGACTGGCTCAGCTCATTTTGAGGGGCATAGGAAGTTTCGGCGATTTCAGTGGGTGTCGCCGGACGAAGGAGTGTGTTACAGAGGGTGCAGCGTTCCATCCGGACCCGGAATGGTGCGCGAATCCATCCGTTCTCAAGCAGTTCTTTCATCTGAAGGAGTGGATCGTCTGCCTGAATACTGATGACCCGTTCGCCACCCCGTTGTGCCAGTTCTTTGTCCCGGGTGAGAAGCATGCGCCCTGAGTTGATAGCGAGATGCAGAAGATGGGTGTCTTCGTCTGTTCTGCCTGATGGCAGCGTATCTGCGTGAAGCGTGTCGTATCCGGTTAACCGGAGATAATGACAGAGTTTTCCGAGCATCCGGTCGGTAAGGAAAGTTTTTGGCGGTTCTGGCGCATCAGACACTGCGTATCACCGGGATATGGGCTCCACATGCGCTACACTCAGAACCTTCCAGCGCATCAAACCGTGGGAGATATCCACTTCGCTCAATCAGGAGTGCACCGCATTCGGGACAGTAAGTATGCTCGAAGGAATGGCCGGGGACATTTCCGATATAGGTATAATTCATGCCCTCTTCATGTGCCAGCCCACAGATATTTTCAAGGGTTTTTACCGGTGTTGCCGGGATGGATGTCAGGTGATAGTCGGGATGAAACCGGGTAAAATGCATCGGGGTATCGGGGCCGAGTTCCTCATATGTCCAGCGAATAAGACGTCGTATCTCATCGTCACTGTCATTGAGACCGGGTATGACAAGGGTGACTGTCTCGATATGCATGCCGAGTTCTTTTGCTTTGATGGTGGCGGCAAGAACCGGTTCAAGACGGGCGGCACAGATTTTTTTGTAGAAATCATCGGTGAATGCCTTAATGTCTACCCGGAATGCCTGGAGGATACCGTCAAGTTCTCCCAGTGCTTCAGGTGTGATATAGCCGTTGGTAACAGCAATTGTGCCAAGGCCGGTTTGTCTGGCAAGCGTTCCCATATCCCGGATGTATTCATACTGAATGGTTGGCTCATTGTACGTCCAGGCGATACTTTTGCATCCGGACTGGATGGCACGCCGGACACCATCTTCAGGCGAAAGAGTCTGAAGTCCCGGCATGGTTGGATCGGCCTGTGAGATATGCCAGTTTTGGCAGTGCTCACACCGGAAGTTACAGCCCACACTGCCGAGGGAATATACGTCGGTTCCGGGCAGGAAATGAAAGAGTGGTTTTTTCTCGATGGGATCGATTGCCTCGGCAGCAATTTTTGCATAGGTTGCGGCAAAGAGGGTGCCGCCCTGGTTGACCCGGACTCCACAGAATCCATGACTGCCGTCTGCGATAACACAGTGCCGGGCACAGAGGTCGCATCTGACCTTTTTGTCCTCAAGTTTGGTATAATATGCCGCTTCCTGCATGATTTTTGTTCACCTTGGTTTTTTTGTGTTCCTGTGCTTTTGAGGGTATTCTGCCTGCTCAGACAGGGAACTCGTTCTCCGGTTCCCACATCGGGTCACAGACCGAGATCAATTCAACCGGTTCTGTGCCATCGTTTGTTGCGTATCTCGGCTGGTCAGGTGGGATTACAATGAGTCCGCCCTGACTGACCTGATATTTTGTGCCATTTATCATAAAGGTTGCTGAGCCGGATATCACGTAGTCGGCCTCAGTGGTGCCTGCCAGATAATGAGGGTCCATTGCCGTATCCGGCGGTAGCATCACATAGGTGAGCGAGAAGCTGTTCTCAAGCTGATACCCGGTATCGGCGAAGACGCTGTCCGGGTTCATGATTGGGTTCACATAAATTTTTCCCGTGGCAATGGATTCGTTCACTGCTGTGCGGTTGATATCCCGGATGAGGACGAACGGCCCCGGTGCGACATATTTTGCACATGCACCCGGCCCGTTGCTGATGAGAATGTCTGCTTCCTGTGTGTAAGGTGGTGACATCGCCGAGAGATAGACAAGATTGCCACTGCCAGTGTTTGTTACCGACTGTACTGCTCCCTGTGGTATGTAGATGGCCTCGCCCGGTAGCAGACCTTTACAGACCATTTGAACACTTGCCGACGCCTCCCCTTCGATAATGTAGATGATCTCGCTGCGATTTTCTACCTTATGCTCACTGGTGTACCCGCCGGGAGCAATGTGAACGATGCCGAGATCATAGGTGACTGGGAAGATGGTGCCTTCTGTTCTCAGATTGTTTTGATTAAAAAGCTGATAATACTGGGTTTTTTCAAAGATATCAACCGGTGATACGGTTTCAGTCGAAAATATGCTAAGCGAGGTGCCTGGGGTACTGGCTGGTGTACTGACTGTTTGTTCCGGAGAAATTGCAGATCCAGAAGCGAGATCTTCTGCCTGATCGGTAGCGGTGCATCCGGTTGCAGCCAGAACCAATGCCAGAAGCGTGAGTACGCATAGTATGGAAGTAATTTTCATTGCCATCCTGTATATTGGGCGGCAAGGATAAGTATGTCGCATCTACCTGAACAATTCTTTTCACAGTTGCTTTTATCTGATTTATCATGTAAGATCATGAGTACGATGAAATCAATTGTACTCTCGCTGGGGGGTTCTGTTCTCGTACCAACACTTGAAGAGAATAGAATTGAGCAATATGCTACGGTTCTGCGCTCTCTTTCAGAAGAATACCGTGTTTTTGTAGTTGTCGGAGGCGGCGGTGAGGCACGGCGTTACATCTCCTGCGTTCGTGCGCTGGGTGTCAACGAAGGAACGTCTGACGAATTGGGAATTCTGGTCACCAGAATGAACGCCTCGATGCTCTGCTGGGCACTGGGTTCTGTGGCGTATCCGGGCATTCCTGAGAATTATCAGGAAGCACTTCGATATGGTGAGTCCGGGAAAGTAGTAGTAATGGGTGGCGTGACTCCCGCACAGACGACCGATGCAGTCTCGGCGGTTCTTGCTGAGATGGCTGGTGCTGATCTGCTGGTGAATGCGACCGCCATTGATGGCATATATTCCGCCGATCCGAAAACCGATCCTGGCGCAACGAAGTTTGATCATCTCACCGCCGATGAACTCATTGATATCATCAACGATGGACGGATGAATGCGGGGGCCAACAATATTATTGATCTGGTCGCAGCGAAAGTTTTGCAGCGAAGCGGCATTCCCATGGCAGTACTTGATGGTCGTGATCCGCGCCATATTGATGCGTTTCTCCGTGAAGGAACGATGTTAGGGACGCTGGTGGCCCCGACAGATGGCCTGCCTCAAATGGATTGATTTCAGGATCAGATCGTCATATTCTTTTGCAAGAACCACGTATATATTCAGGCACAAGTACTGGGGCAGTAGGGTAGCCTGGTCCATCCTAGAGCGTTTGGGACGCTTTGACGGCAGTTCGAATCTGCCCTGCCCCATATCTTCTTTTATTGTATGAATGCTACAGCCGCAGCAGAAATTCTCCTGACTCTTTGTGACACCTATTTTAATCCGGAAAAAGAACTGAATTTTCTGGCATTTGACAACCCATTTCAGATTCTCATTATGACAATTCTCTCGGCGCAGACGACTGACCGGCAGGTAAATGGAGTTAAGGAGGAGTTGTTTGGCCGGTATCCGGACGCAAAAGCCCTTGCCACTGCCCGGCCCGAGGATGTGATGGCTATTGTCAGGCCGACCGGGTTTTACCGGACAAAGGCAAAAAATATTATTGCTGCCTCTCAGCGGCTTGTTGATGTGTATGACGGTGCGGTGCCAACTACTATGGAAGAGCTGCTGACACTGCCTGGCGTTGGACGCAAGACTGCGAATATCGTCTTAAATCATGCCTATGGTGTTAATGTTGGGATAGCTGTTGATACCCATGTTGCCCGTCTTGCTGGCCGGATTGGATTTTCAGATGCCAAGACTCCTGAGGGTATCGAACAGGATCTCTGTGCCCTTTTCCCGAAAAAGATGTGGCAGTATGTAAATTTTCTTCTGATATCGCATGGTCGCGCCATCTGCACAGCTAAAAATCCAGCATGTGAACGATGTGTCATCCGGGATTCCTGTCGATCGGTGGATAATTTCACAAAAAAATTGTGAAGGGCTCAGGTAAAAAAGATTTGTGCACCCTTAAAGACGATAAATGAGACAATTGCCGCTGAAGGAAGGGTCAGAATCCACGCGGCCACAATCTCACGTACGATGCCCCATTTCACAGCGGTCGTATAACCACGGGTTGCCCCGGCGCCCATAATTGCACCGCTCATCGCGTGGGTTGTTGAGACCGGCACGCCAAACGCAGTCATTAGAGTAAGTACACCGCCGCTGGCAGTTGAAGCGCAGAATCCCTGATAGGGGCGAATCTTAGTAATTTTGTTTGCCATCTTATCGACCACCCGCCAGCCTCCCAGCAGAGTCCCAAGAGAAATTGCTCCGCATGATGCCAGAATTACCCAGATCGGTACTTCAAAGCTGCTTAAGACACCGGCAGCGACCAGCATCGCCGTAATAACACCCATTGAATTCTGGGCATCGTTGGCCCCGTGGCCGATGGCCTGCCAGGATCCGGCGATAATTTGCAGAGGACGAAATGCAGTATTCAGTTTTTGTGGATTCTGTTTGTGGCCCAGACGCATGATTATCAGGCCAAAGACATAGGATGATATCAGCCCGAGCATTGGTGAGACGATGATAAAGATGACCACCGCAAAAATTCCTTTGATCTCCAGGGTGTCTGTGATGATAAGAAGCGGCACAGTGGCGGTTATCCCGACAAGAATTGAGATGCCTGCATTTTTTTTCCAGTCATAATTACTGACGAGCGAGAGCAAAATCGTGATAAAAATTACGAGAAATACACCCGCAATACAGTAAGAGATAAGTGTCAAAACACTCGCAAGCGGTGGCCAGAGTACGGCCCCAAAGCCACCGGCAGCGATCCCGGCACCAACCATGCCGCCAACGAGTGCATGACTGCTGGAAACCGGAATTCCAAAGACTGAAGAGAGAATAACCCAGAGGACTGCACCAACCATCGCACCGAGAAGCACGTAAGTCGTCATGTTTGTTGGATCAACAATACCTTTGCCGATTGTCTTTGCTATTGCGGTTGAAAAGAGAAATGGTCCGACCATATTGAAAAAAGATGCCAGAAGAATTGCCTTTAACGGTGTCAGTGCCTTCGTGGCAATGATAGTGGCAATAGAATTTGCTGCATCATTAACACCATTGACAAAATTAAACATCAGTGCGAGGATGATCCCCGTGAGAACGATTACTACTTCCATCCTTTTTGTCCGGTTCCTGTTATGAATGTCTGATGGCGATATCTGAGAGCACGTTTGCCACGTCTTCGCACCGGTCCGTTGCGGTCTCAAGATTCTCGTAAATATCTTTCATCTTAATGATAGTAATTGCATCAGTTCTAAGGAAAAGTTCCTGAGTGGCCTGACCGAGGACTTCGTCGGCAAGATTTTCAAGTCGGTTGATCTCGATACAGGCTGTCTCAATGGCATGGACGTTCTTTTTTACGTCACGGAGGTAGGGCATCGTTGTAGCAATTTCTTGGGTGGATGTGAGAATGATATCTCCCAGTTCTTTCATGTATTCGTCGGTTGCTTCGATATGATAGAGGTGCATCTGGTGAGTGACGCCGTCGATGAGGTCCAGCACGTCATCAAGTCCACTCATAAGCCGGGAGATCTCTTCAGGTTCAATAGGTGTGATAAATGATTTGTTCAGGAGCTCATACATTGTATGGGTAATCTCATCACCTTTATGCTCGATCTCCTTCATTTTATGGCACTGATTCCAGATATCCGTGAAGTTATCGATAAGTGACACGAGCAGTTCAGCACCTTTTTGTACGGTCAGAGCCTGTTCTTCAAAAAGATCAAAGAAAACCTTGTCCTGAGGTACTATCCATTCTTTTAGTCCCACGTTTACCATCCGCCTTTATTTGAGATTGCTAACAGGCTATTGTTGACGAAGACAAAAAAACTGCCGGAACCCTGAAAAAAATCAGGATTATTTCCATTAACAGAACTCATTAGGTAACCAGAATAATTCATTTCAGGTTTTTGACCGTGGAGGTGGCTGTTGTGGTGAGGAGATACCATCACCAGGTAGCTGAATAGTATCACCTGCCCTTTAAGGGTTTATCTGTTCTTTGGAAGATAACTGATACGGTGAGGGATTTGAGTGAAGTGACAAACTTGGTAGATAAAAAAGTTCATTTCTTTCTAAGATGAACGAATCGAAAAAAATAAATCATTTTTTTCATGGAAATGCGATGGACCGGGCGGGAATTGAACCCGCGGCCTCTACCATGCCAAGGTAGCGATCTTCCCCTGATCTACCGGCCCACATCGAATGAAAAATGCACTCTAATATTGTGACTTTTCCCATATTAAGGATTCTTTCTCGTCCTCCTTGGAATTTCAAACGGTACGGTGAGAAAAGAATTGCCCTCACTTCTCTAAATTGGAGGAAGGTAGTCCAGCTATGCCACCGGAAACTATCATTCTTGCCCTTGCATCGTGGTGATCCCAGGTTTGAAGAACGGTTCCGGCACGAATGAATGGTTCCAGCAGTCCAATCGCGCCTTTGGGAACTTCTGAGGTGACCGGTAGTATTTTGCGGCTTTTATCGGGCAACAGCCAGACCTGTTTGACTCCGCCACGCTTGCCCCGTTTGGCACCGGGGATGTCGTCGTGGGCAACAATATCAAGAGAAAAGTCAATA
>Ga0222681_1000140_pt1 | contig 27233 bp, 33 predicted proteins | sample AntAcemetage1006_FD_179844 | JGI IMG/M metagenome (GOLD analysis project Ga0222681, IMG submission 179844) | Saline water microbial communities from Ace Lake, Antarctica - #1006 | ecosystem: Environmental > Aquatic > Non-marine Saline and Alkaline > Saline | place: Antarctica: Ace Lake... | reverse complement strand
ATTACGGAACAAATGTATAAGTATAAAGTCAGAGCGTCAACCCATAGTTGGGTGACCATGCCCCGTATTGGAAATTGCACATTGTCAATCACATGCAACGATTTCAACCCTCCGGTTGAGCTGCTTGTTTGAGGCCGAGATGTTCAGTTTGAGGGGCATGTTTTCTCCATAGCCGTAGACGATCAACCGGTTTGAGGCAAGAGATCGGTTGATGATTAGATAGTGTTTGACTGCCAGGGCGCGATTCATGCTTAACCGTAGATTGTAATCCTCGGCGCCATCTGAATCTGTGTGCCCGTTCAGAAATACGACCTGGTCCTTCAGACGGGGATCATTCAACGCCTTGGCCAGTTCGTTCAGGAGAGAGAAAGAATCCGGCCGGATGGCGTAGGAATTCACATCAAACTCGATTTTCAGGTTAATAAACCTGCCTGTCCTTTTTTCCGGGGCAATAACGGTCTCCCACACCTCCTGGTCCTTGTCTTTCCGCATTACCCTGATCGCCCGGTTCACGGGCACCTTATCAGGTTCAAAGGCGCTCTCCCATTTGCCTGTTCCAATTCCCCTAGTCTTCATCCCTTTTTCGGGGCCCGTCAGCTTCTGGATGATCCCCTCTGATGTGTTTTCAAAGTTGAAATCCTCGGCCAGAGAGAGGTTCCAACAGAGAAAAATCAGTCCCGTTGCCAATATTAGTATCCTTATCATAATGAGCTCCTTTCTTTTTCAGTGGTCAGTTGTCCGTTGTTTTTTCCAGGACATTACCGATTGATTAATCCCTCAAACCTTCAGCTATGCTGATGGTCCCGGTTTTGCTATGCGGGTAAGGTAATGCATTTTGATATCTCACACCCGCTTCGCTAGAGCACACAGGGATCACAGAGAAAGACTTTTTCTTTCCCTGATTTTTTGAGAGGAAAAATCAGGGAAAACAATCAACCTTTGGACAGGTGATCAAAAAAAGCGCACAACAGTTATCGGTTGTATTCGGGCTTAAGGCAGCCTGTTGGCGTTTCACCGAAATGCTTCACACAACAATTTTGGTCAAAAACTTCTGTGGCTCCGTGAGTCCCGCTTTTAGCGGAATGAGAGAAACAAGACCCTTTGTTTTTACGCTATACCACTGACCACGGACCACGGACAACTGACCTCCTATCCTACTCAAACCCGCTGCCGGGGCTTTCCTCTTTCTTGCTTTCTTCCTGCAAAAGGGCTTCATTCGCAATTTCGCGTGCCAGGGCCGAGGCAACCTCCGGAAGAAATGTTTTTGCAGACCCTTTCCCTTGCATTGTAACGCTCAATACCGGTAAAGACCGAGTCGTTTTACCACCTCCGAACGTGAGCCCATTTACGGCCACAGTCATTAGGGTAGTAAGGGCGCCTTCTTTATCAGGAGGCTTTTCGTTTATGTTTCGAATGACGACCTGACCGGTTATGCTGATGATTTGTGGATTAGGTGCGTTTTTCTTTGTTAAGAGATTCTCAAGCTTTTCAGCGGTCAATTGAGCCAGAGACAAGGTGATACCGGGTTTTCCAGATAGCCTGATCTTCACCCGGGGACCCGGCATAGACACGGGTTGGGTCAAGGATGCTGCACCCTTGTCATCATTTTTAATGAGATTCTTTTCATCGGTAACTCCCCCGGAGAGCTGTGTTTTAGTCAAATTGTTCCCCGGCGGCGGTACTTCACCCCCAAAAGGCGGCCAGCCGTGTATCCTGGCTACCAATAGTGCAGAGACGCACACCAGGGCCAAAACCAGAGGATTTCTGAGTAAAGAACTTTTGGGTCTCACAGGCGGAGGGTCTTTTTTGGGCTCAGACCCTGGGAGATCGAACAGAAGGCCGAGGGCTTCGGCCACACTCGACACAGGCTGAAGCCTAAGGCCCTTTCCCGCAAGCGATGTTCGCAGTTCATCCGGAATTTCCCGGTCGTTCTCCTTTGGATAAAATACCCAACCATTTTCGGGTACTAACCTGCCGGCGGCCTCCATTTTGGCCCTGATCCCCTTTACCGGTCCTACAGGTCCGCCGCCGTGACCGCTCTTGACCTCGCCCGTGGCAGCAACCGGACCGGGATCCTGGTCATATACCCGTTTGGCTAAGGCAATGGCAAAGGCAAGGCCCCCACTCTCGCCCATAACCTTCCGGCCGCCAGGGAGTCCCTGAAGATCATATCCTACCACCACCGGGTCAATTCCCGCGCCGTGATCACGCGCCACATTGTACACTGTCTCGGCGGCCCTCCGGGCCGAGCCTGTAAAGTCACCCTCACACTCTGTGACAACATAGGCATCAATGGGACGGGTCTTGTCTCTGGAAGGGGAGTAGAGTGACAGGTCAACCACTACCCCGGTCCCGCTTTCAAAGAGCATCCAGGTCGTTGAGCGGTCTGTTTGGTCGGTAGGTTCGGGCATGGCCATTTGGGATTGAATATTGATTATTGAATATTGTCTATTGTCGATAGAAACAGCCGGAAAAAAGCGCATAGCACACTAGATCCGGGTTGTTACATCCCAACATCAACTGGTTATGAGTTTAAACATTTATAAGGGTTATGGTAAATCACTGGCTGCCTTTTTGAACAGCTGGGTTTTTCCTTGCGCCTTGAGCCCAACGCCTTACGCCTATTCCTTTTTCCCATCTACCACCAGAGTCCATGTAGTCAGGTCGATTTCTGATAGTTTTTCGCAGGTCCGGGCCAGTCGGCCATGACGCAGTCTTCCTTCCAAGACCACAAGACCGTTGCGGTCGCGAACCGTGACATATCTTCCCTCAACAGTCATGTCTCCATCGGTAACCGCCTCTAAGGTGACCATACCCTTTTCGGGATTATCTAATTGGGGAAGCAGCCCGAAGATGAATCTCCCGCAACTGCTCCGGATGTTTATGGGTTCATCGGGTTTAGCCGTGGCGGCTGCCTCCCGCATACCATAGGCCATGACAGGGATTGGCTCATCTTCACTTGCTTCAGGTCTGTCCAGTTCATCCACCACTGTGAGCGCATTACGCCAGGATGCCCATTCCTCAAGACAAATGGGACAGAGGGAGAGATGATTTAAGGCCTTATCATCCGCTTTTTCAATCCCCCCGGGGCCGGCCATATTGTAAAGGGCCTCCATGGGAAGGTGGTCGTCCGCTTCGCGGTCCTCCTCGGTGAGGACCGGGTAGACCTCTTTCCAGATCTGGAGGGAAGATGCTAATCCATTTTCTATGTTCATGTTTTCACCCTGTTTTGGCTTTTTTTAGTGGTCCGTCGTCTGTCATCCGTTGTTTCTCAGTTATACTACCGACCACGGGCAATTGACCACGGACCACTGACAATTTAGTCCATTGACCAGCCGTGTCTTTCCATACATGCCTTCATCATTTTTTCCACTCTTTTTTGCCACTGTCTGACGTTTTCAAGGGAGCAGCCCAATGTCTCGGCGACCTCCCTCAGTTTCAACCCCTCAAGCACTCTTGATACGATTACCAGACGGTCCTGTGGGGAGGGTAATGCCTCGAGGCATCTGTTCACCAAAGCTGCCATTTCCTTCCGGAGGGCAGCAGTTTCGGGGTCATCACCATCACCTGTCAAGACCACACCCCTGAATTTCAGCCCTTCTTCCCCCTCTCCTCGGTCAGCGTCCACGGGCATCAGGGATGGAGTCATGCCTGAAACCCTGTGAACCTCTTCGACAGACCACTGCAATCTGCCGGCGAGCATTTCAGCATCGGCCTTCACGCCATTCCGCAGGAAATCCATCCTTGCTTCTTTCAGTTCTTTCACCTTCTTCTGACGCATCTGCGGAAGCCTGATCATTGGCTGCTTTCTAAACTGATCCAGCATGGCACCCCTGACGCGATAGGCGGCAAATGCCAACCAGGGTACCCCTTTTGACCTGTCGTATTTCTTCTTGGCCTCAAGAAGCCCTATAATCCCGTAGTGGTAAAGATCATCTTTTGTGATTTCACCCGCCTCACCTGCCGGACAGTACACGCTGTAGATCTCGGAGGCGACTCCCCGGACTAAAGAGGTCTCTTTGGGAGTAATCATCACGTGGACTTTGTCCATAACACCTGGCCTTCATACTGTAGTTATCGAATATGATTTCTAAAATTCAAGAGCTTTTCTTGGGTGGCCCTTTCCCCTCTTCTATTTCAGTTTATACGGAAGTTTCACCTGATTGACCATGGTGAGAGCTTCAAATTCGGGGTCCTTGTGAACCAGGGTTGCATTATGAACGAACGCGTAGGCTGCGATGATAGAATCTGCCAAGGATATCTTATATTTCGCCTTGAATTCGCCACCCTTTAGCAGAACCGGTTCGGTCAGTTCTGAGACATGCGTGGCCCGGATGCTCCTCAGGGTGGCATAGCGCAATTCCGCCGTTTCAACGCCACGGTACTGGATACTCTTATAATAGACTTCAAACAGCACAAGTGCAGGCAAAAGGATCTCTCTGGTTCTCAGGATATCTTCAACCAGATCGGCGCCTTCCTCGCTGTCCATCATGGTGAGGATAGCCGATGTATCGGGGAGGAAGAGATCAGTTTTCACGCTTTCTGTCCTCCTCTCTGTCTCTCAGCAGACTTGCGGAAAGGTCTTCCCCCTTTGAACAGCCACGGAGGGCCGCTACAGGATCTTCCGGGATGGGGATCAGTTTGATGACAGAGCCGGTATCAATCCAGACCACTCTCGTGCCGGCGGTTATCCCGTATTTCCTTCTCAGCAATACAGGAACGACTACCTGCCCTTTTTTTGTTATAACAGATTCCATTTATTACTCCTTATATAATATTTCTCCTACTTTTTTGAATAATATACGCCTATTTCTGTTTTGTCAACCTGTATATGCATTCCCACGCAGGAGCGTGAGAACGAGCGAGAACTGGAGCGTGGGAACGGAAAAACCCACGGACTACGGACAAATGACCACCAAAAATTTTTCTTGAAAACAGGAAATTTACTTCGATAGGGGATAGTGAAGGGCACAATCCCCCCGGTACAGGGGGAATCGAACAATACAATCACAAAGGCAAAAGGAGGTGGATTATGACCATTCGTAAACAGACAATCAGCGGGCTATTGATCATATTATCCTTATTAATGATAGGAGTTTCGGGTTGTATCTGGGGCCAGAAGGCGGTCGTGGTCGGAACGGGACCCACCTGTGAAGAGGCTCTCTACACAGGACTCCAAGGATTTTCAGATGATGAATTAGCTCTGTTTCTGGACAGTTCTCTGGCAGAAGACCGCAAATCCGAGTGCTGGATACCGATCATGGAGACATCTCTCAACGAAAACCGGGAGATACCTCACCGGCACTTGGCTGAAGCTGTCAAAACCTTTAACAAGCGACGTTACGAAGCGCTTTTTCACAAAGCAGTGTACCGGTATCTTTCTGATGTTGCTAAAGGGAGAGCGACGTATACTCCGGAGGACCGGTTACTCCTTGAAAACTATTGCAGTCTCCTAATCAACAGCGCCGGGAGTGCTCATGACAAGAATCTGGGACAGGCCCAGGTACTGTGCCGTAAGCTTGACACAGAGCTGTATCGGAAGTTTTTTCAGTAAGGGTTTTGTCCGTGAAAATGACTGCAAATAACATAAAGCAGGAGGATAACAAAATGAAAACGATAATTAGGATAATTGACCGACGGTTAACGGTTATCGGGTGTGGGCTGATCATGATCGTTTTGGCCCTTGCCCCCGTTTCTTATGCCACAGCCTACTCGGAAACCAGTAGTGGGGACAGGGCAGTGGACATCGCAAAGAAGGCAAGGGACCGGGTGGAACGTAACGGGAAGAGGTTGAAGGCCTCGTCCCATAGCCTTTTTAAAGAATTCGCTGAAAGGACAGTGGCATTACAGAAGCTCATCGATACCCGTCAACGATTGGACAAGGCCGGTTTTTTAGCAAAAGGCGACCCTGAGGGTGATGCAAGGCGCGCCCACATAAACGCCAAGATCCTTGTTGAGGTAGGTGAACTCAAGAAGGTTACCGACAAACATCTGGCAAGCCTTCTGAGCTCTCTCCAGAGCTTTGATGATGCAGTAGCCGGTTCACTGGTTGACTGCCAGTCTACACGATCCATCAACAGCAACTATGAGCTTACTTTAGATCAGTATTTGAAACAGGAGAAAACTCACTACGAACAGGCCTCCGAAGACGCCCAGGCGGCTTTGACTGAGTATCAGGATACAGACGACCCAAAGCTGAAGGCCAGGTTTCTCAAGAGATATAACAGGGCTAAAAAAAGGCTTATGCGAATCGGCCAGAGACGTCAGCTTTACCAGGCCCGGATAAAGGTAGCAGAAATGAATCAGAAGATCAGCGGGATCATAAGGGAAAAGATCAGGGAGGAGGGGAGTGATATCTCATCAAGATTCAGGCAGGTGATGGCAGATCTCTATAATACCTACTCAAAGATTATTCCTATCGCAGAGGTGGGCGGCACCGGAACACCGGAGATCTTGGCAAACCTCGGATTCAATAATATTGAGGAACTCAGGGAGACGCTTGATATCGTTGACGGCGCCATCGGCAAGCTCGGTGTGGTGCTTGACGATATGGTAAACGAAGTCTTAGCAGGCCTTGGCGAAATCAAGGTGGTTAAGGACAGCAGCGTCGCCACCGAGTCTTTCAGCATTGAAGAGGAAATGGAATTCCTGAGCAAGCAACGGGAAGCATGGAATAGTTAGAAAGGGGGGAGAACAATGTTTAAGACAATTAGGAACAGTGGAAGGGCGATTGTACTGGCAGGGTTTCTGATCATCCTGACCGGCCAGTGGGCAGCGGCAGGCTCACTCTATGAATATTATACCAGCGCCTCAACAAAAACACTGAAGACCGAAACCAAGGGAATGGGAAAGGAATTATCCGCTGTCTTCAGTCATGAGGGGATAAGCTCTCGCCAGCAAAAGATCGATTTTGCCGATTACTACTCCAATCTGAAAAAGCTGGTCCTTTATTCCAGCAAGCTTGCAACCTACAGCGAGTATGGAAAGGACCTCCGGTTTGCTCGGGACAATGAGGTTTTCAAGGGGCTGCCCACGGAAACCAAGACCCCCGGAAAAAGCGAACCGCAATTGGATCGTAAGGATTTTGTTAACAAGAAGTATGGCGAGATGAAAAAAAATGTAGAAGAAGAGATTGAAACCTATGTTGATCTCATTAAGCTCTCTTTGGACGCTTGTGAGACATTGACTCAGAACGACCTGAGTGGATTTGCTGAAAGCAAGAAACACCAAAGCCGGGTTGTGAGTTTCAAACGGGGTAAAGAATTCCGGGATTATCTGGAAAAACGCGGCCGTCTGGCAGAGAGATGGCCCTCGTTAGCCGCACGAATCTCAAATCAAATTTCCCTTTGGGACCCGAGACCTGCTTCACCTGATGATCCTTTAATAAATGTGAAAATTGCAGGAGCAATCTGAAATGGCCGGATTATTCACTAACAAAGACGGCAGGCTTAAGACAGGACGTGTCGCGATACTGGTTTTTGCGGGTCTTCTAATGGCATTGGGCATGCTCTTTAAGATTAACAGTTCAGTTGATCCCGTCCTTTTGGCGGTGAAGCATGTCTTTGAACCAGCAGAAGTTCAACCAATAAGGGAGAAACCGGCAGTCAAGAAGGCTATCGCCCGGGTAGAGCCCGCAAAGGACAAGGAAGCCGAGCAAAAAAGCGCACAGGTGCCTGATGAAACCTTAACGGAGAAGAAAAAGAAGGTTGACTTAGAAAAAGATCCTACGCCCGTGGATGCTGCCCGGACCGGCGAAAAATTAGCCACAGCCGAACCTCCCGCTAAGGATACAGCAAAGGTTGAACCTGAAACAAAATCCCCAGACCTGGAAAAACCAAATGCAGGGCAGGAGGTGGAGAAGGCCCTTGCTGAGGCGGCAAAAACACCGCCCTCTGATGTTCGAAAACAGGACAAAGAACGTCCGGTCCAAAAAGAGGAGTCAGCGTGGGAAAAGGTCGGCCAAATATTGGCAAAGCAATCGAAGGTCCCTCCCGAAACGGAGATGGCCATTCCCGGCAAGCCTGAAACCGATGGTCGTATTGTATTCGACCACGTCGGTCTGGCAAAGATAGCCCGGGAATCGTCCGTTGAGGAGCCCGAAGAGCAGAAATCAAAGACGATCAACCTATCTGAAAAGCTCAACCATCTGACTGCCGCGCCAGAGCAGCCAAAAGATAAAGGAAGGTCCGAAACCTCAAAGACCCCGGGCAGTCTGCGTAAGACGAACTTTCTCGATGCTAACCCCGATAAGCGTGAGGTAACTGTTGATCAAAAGCAGTACAAGGCACTCTTTCATAGCTGGCGCGTTGCCGGCAAAGAGAGAAAAGGAAAAGAGAAGACCCCCCTGCGGGTGGAAAACCTGAGAAACACATACGACCTATTTCAGATGAAGCCGGTTGCAGTGATCAGGGGAAATGCCTTTCTCGATCTTTCTGACGGCACGAGGGTTGCCGAGAAGTCCTTAGAGGAATATTCCACGACAGTGTTTCTTGTGGACCGGCCATGGGATAAATGGGGTAAGGCATTAGCCTCAGCCGGTATCCGGCGCGGGGATAGATTTGAGGTGAGGTATTATATGTATGATTTTATAAAGGACGCTATCTACGCCCGGGTGAATCAGGCTTTTTCGTGGTGCAGTGAGACGGGTCTGATACCCGGAGACCTCCCAGCAGGTGCGGTTGATGTGCTCGGACGGGCCTATGTAATCAACCGTCAGGGCGGCGGTCGATTCGGGGTGTTTGTACCTGTTTCGTTAGACACAAAAGATGGACGTACAGTAGCTGTTGATCCTGTCTGCTTCCGCGGCCAGGCTGATGTGGAGACGTTGCGGGAAGCGGGGGTTCTTTAGTTACTGGTTACTCGTTAATGGTTGCTGGTTACTCGATGCTGGTTACTCGATGCTGGTGACAGAGGATTCAAAAATGGAATTTATTCACTGGATATTAAACAATTTCGGTCTCTTTTTCGGGGCCATATTTCTGATCTACATCTATCTGATGGTCAGACGTATGACAGCCCTCTATGACTTTCTCAGGCTGGTGCCCCGATGCGAAGATCCGGGGAGGCCCCTGAAGGTGGGTCAGAGCAGGGCACTCAGCTTTTTGGACGGCTTTTTCAAAAGGCTTTCGCAGGCCGTTGTCAGGGGCGCGGGCAGTTCAGACGCTGTCATTGACGCCATCTGGTCCGAGGTGGACTGCTGTATTGGCGTACACTTCACGGCCCTGAACGGCTATGCCAACACCCTCATCCTCATAGGATTTGCAGGGACCATCTTCGGTTCCATCGGCGCCTTCAACGAAATGTTCCGGGGCCTGGCAAAGGGTGAGGCAAGCGCCATGGTCTTTGTCACATCATGGAACAACGGTCTTGCCACCGCACTTTACACCTCCTTAGGTGCCGCTGCCATAGGAGGAACGCTTTTGACCCTTTTATGCTCGCGGTTTCTAATGACCCGGGCAAAACAACTCGAAACAATGGTGGGGTTGAGAATAAGCGAAATAATTGAGGAGGAAAAATCATGGCCCGCAGACGTCGAAAAATCGGAATCTCCCTTGAAAGAACCCAGGACCCCGGGAAAGACCTGTTTGCCTATCTCTTCCTCCTGATCATGGTCTTTTCTTTTATGCTTCTCATGACCACCAGCGAGAGGAAGAGCACCATGCCGGGTCAGACGGCTCCTCAGCAGCATGACGCAACGGGCCGCTCTCTCCTTGCAGCGGTCCCTTTGGAGAAAATAGCGAGATTGACCAAGAAGGACGGCAGCCTATATCTGAAGTTCGGCAGTGAACTCTATCATCCGGACCGGGATGTGGACCGGCTTGAAAAGGACCACCGCATTGCCCTTATATCTGATAAAGAGGGTCGTCAGAAGCGGGTCCTATATCTTGAAGAAGACAAAACTAACAAGGTGCTGTTAGCCGAGTATTTAGCGGCCTTTCAACACCTGAGCCTCAAGGGTATAGGCGTGGCCTTTGCAGAGAGGGTCAAATGAATTTAAGACTGTTTTTTAAATGCGCTCTGGGGCGTGGCCTGATTTTCGGGCCATTGCTGGTCTTTCTCCTCCAGATCCAGGCAGGAGCGGGTGTATGGGAGGCATTACAAAACCGCTACGCCCCGGAGTCTCTCTCTAAGGCTAAAGGAAAACAGACACCGGAACACGATCCCTGGGCCCGGCTCAGGGCTATCTATCTCCCCTTTTCGGAAGCAGTAGAAACCGCGGCTCTCACTGACCATAAGGCAGCGCGAAAGGTTTCCGGTCATTTACACAAAGCGATTCGGCCCTATACCCATATCATCAATGACGCATCCCGGCGATTCCGGATTCCGCCTGAAATCATCGGGGCCGTCATCATGGCGGAGTCAGGTGGCAACTCAAGGGCTCAAGCCTCTACCAGCTCGGCAAAAGGCCTCATGCAGACCATTGCCGGGACCTTCCGGGACGCCCGTGAAGATTTGACCTCTAAAGGCATTGACATTGACGATAATCCCTTTGATCCCCGGGCTTCCATTATAGCGGGTGCCTGGTACTTGGACCGGATGTACGCACAGGCCGCCATGGACAGGAAACAGCCGGACTTGAGTCGCCGGGATATCGCCTCGTGGCGCTATCCAGTGGAGTATTATTACGCGGGACCCGGAAACGGCAGGAAAGAGAAAGAGCGGGTGATTATTTATGCCGGAGGAAAGCAGGTCGTCATTGACAAACCTGCCTATTCCAGAAAGGTTCTCCAATGGGCAAGAATCATGAGCAGCTCTGGATAGCAGGACCATACCCGGCATTGGATTAATGGACGGCTATAAGTAATAGAATGTTTTCACCGCCCGTCCCTACGGGACTCGAGACGCAAAGAGCGCAGAGAGAAAATATGTTTTCTTTTCTGGTGAGAGGCCAGAAAAGAAAAGATCTTACAACGTGATGGCAGTGAAGATAGTAGTAGGGAACATAAAATACACTTGTGAACTATATTCTTTGTCGGGCTCAGCATGTTGTTATTTGTTTTTCTTCCCTTCAAAGGAAAACAAATCAAAAATTAAACTCTGCGTCCTTTGCGTCTTGCGGTGAGCATTGTTTGTCTTTAACCACTGAACTCCGGTTTCAAGAGTAAAGGAGGGTATAATGAACAAAAAAACAGCGTACCGTCGTATCTGGCAAAATGGTTTACATTCCACTTTGGGGAAAACGCTAAGCCTGGCATGGGTGCTTATCTTCCTGTTTGGGGGTTGCGCAACCTACCAGAAGCGCATTAAGCCCTATATCAGCGGGCAGGAGCAGATCGTTGCCTTTCCCCTGAGGCAGGTCATGCTCATTTCAGGCCAAGGCCTGGAAGACTTGAATTTTACTATTACCAGTATTGAGTTTATGGATTTGGGAGGTTTGATCCAGGCCACGAGTCCGAACACAGAAGCAACACTGCAGCTCAACGGGATTGATCGACGTATGACAAGACTGCGGGGAGAGATTTTTACAAAGGAGGGAATGAGGGATATCGCATCCGAAGAAAAACTCTTCAGGCGTATCAGCGATCTGCTGGCCCAAAGCAACCTACCATCGTTGAAGGATATGACGGCGGAAATGATCCTTGTCCATAAGACCCCGCAAACAGACTCCCGTATCGTCGCCTATCTCGCCAAGGGAGTTGTAGTGACTGTAAAGGGAAATGAAAGTGGATGGAGCAACGTGCTATTGATGTCCGGTGAAACCGGATACGTATTATCGTCAAACCTCAACCCGGCACCCGATGAAACGGCGATGGACATACCCGAAGTATAATATAATCGGGTATGGATTTGAAAAAGCGGAGGAACATTCGATAATAGTAGTAACTACGGAACTCGACCGAACAGGAGGTGTAGATAATGAAAATATCAAGAACACGAAAAGGGGAAAGCCGTTCACGCTTCTTAAGGGGCCATCTATACATCGTAGTCGTCCTCAGTTTAATTATGATTCTTCCGACAACGGCAGCGGCTGCCACACGGGGGGATGGCGGAATCCTTCAACAGAAGATCAAGGCCCGAGAGGATCTTATCAGCGTGAAGCTCTTAGGGGTGACGGAGTATGAGGTTACAGAGATGTTCAACGACCTCCTGATGAGCGCGCCCGGCGTCATGGAAGCTAAAAGATATCGCTTTCGTTTAGACCCTCAAAGACCGGCAGGCTGTATCGTAGAATGGCAGGTGAAAATCGGGGATACAGACGCCTTTCAATTAGAAAGCAGTCTCTACAGAATGCTTCGCGATGCTGCCCACCACGGGACCGAGGATGAGGCGCCAGTCTTCACATTCGATCCGACTGTAGAGGATCTGCAGAGTTTCAGGGATATCAGACCGTGGCGCGCATCAAGCAGAGAAATCCAATTCGTGTCAGGTCGGCAGTGGCGTCCGGCCTCCATTGCCGAAGGGCGACCCTATGAGGAGGACAGGAACTGGAGCACTTGGCCGGATGCAGGGTTTGAATAATCCCGGAAAAGGAACGTCCTGGCCGTATGCCTGCAATTATGGCTTGCAAAACATGAAAAAACCCCCTATTCTGTCCCTGTTGAACCGTAAAAATGCCTAACAAGGTCTTTGAAGCGGACTACAGAAATTTCGATTGGGAATCGAACACCAGACCTACAGGAGAATGATGATGAGAAAGCACTTATTGAAAACGGTTTTGTGCATCGTCCCTTTGCTGGCAATCCTGGCAGGGTGTGCGGGAACACCTGTTAAGACCTTCGACCTGGACCCGTTCGAGGAGAAGCTGAACGGTCTGATTAGCGACCTGATCTCAACCCAGACCTTTACGCCGGGAGAAATGGCCCCGGCAGCGGTCATGCCCGGCTCGCTCAAGTCAGGCACACGTTTCAGCCGCTTAGAGGAACTGGTGATGGAGCGGTTGACCATGGCATTGCGTAAGCGGAATGATTTTCACAAACTTTCCAGGCAGAACTGGTTCGAGTTCAGGGAGGGACGACCCCTTACGTTCACGGATCAACCCTCTGCCCAGCAACGTCTCCTGAGGAACCTGATCGTTTATGAGGTCGGGGTCTCTCCAGACAAGGTCCTCGGACAGATAAAGGTGCATATCGTAGGAACAGATGCGGACGGTCATGCACTTCCCGGCGTGGTTTCTGAGGCCACATTCGATTTTGGCCCTGACAGTCCGGCGCGCAGGCTTTATGATACCCAGCCGAGCACCAGCCCGTTTCCTGAAGGTTTGGAGGAGCGGCCCTATACCTCCCTTGACCGGTTGACATTCAGCCTGGCCGCTGAATTGGCTGACGCCTACCGCAACGGTATATCGGCCGGCAAAGAGACCGCGGCCGATGAGGAGGTCCGAGTCCTCCTCTACTCGACAGACCCGTCAGGCGGAGTGAGGAAGGGTCTTGTTGCAGCGATTCAGGACTCCCTGCAGCAGGCAATTGTCAGCAACCGGGGCTTTACCTGTGTTGTGAGCCAGAAGGATTTTGGCCCGGCCTTCAACCAGATTGATTTTTACAAACGCAATCGGACGGTCTTTGAGATGGAAGAATCCCGTTTCACAGCCGGTACAGTGCTTCTTATGACAGACACCTTCAGGTCACGGCATGCTGACAGGGTGGGGGTGGCCCTGAGGGCATTATGGCGCGCCAGCCCCCTTGAAGCAGCCACGGGGAATCTCATCCCCACCAATGTGGCAGGCACATACCTTTCAGGTTTTACGGCCAGGGCGTATCTTTCGGGGAGTTCTGTTAGGGGTTATTCCCGAACAACACCTGTGAGAAGACCCGGCGAAAAGCCTGTTTATCCTGAAAAAGATGCGTCCAAAGTGGCACTGTCGGTTCCGGTCGGGGACCTGGATCTCTGTTTTTACGAGTTTACCTCTGTTTTTGAGAAAAGGATCTATCCGGTGCTGACTAAGGCACCCGGCGTCACTGAGATCAGACGAGCTGATGAGCTGTGCGATAATGCTTCAGGATGTCTCTGCTACGAGCTGTGGTACGAGGGATCTCTTGAGGAAATCTCGGTTTGGCTGCAGCAGCACCTGCGCACCTCAGAGGTATTGACCTTCCGTCTGGCCCCTAAGGGGGATAATCGGCTGAATGTTTATTTTGATGGTGGGTTCAAATAGCGGATACTTGATCCTGGATACTTGATACTGGATGCTGGTCGGAGCGGAGCGGAGATCCCGTCTTCAGCGGGGATACTGGTCGAAGGGCCCGTTTACATATGAAGAGGGGGCCAATGACTGATGACAATTCAACACAGAGAACAGATAAATATAAACAACGAACCACGGACCACGGACGAAAATTGATTTTATTCTTGAAAAATCGAAATTTCATGCGATATTAGCAAGCAAGCGTGTTGAGTCAGTTGTTTATCCAAACCCGAGAACAGCAAGGAGGTTAAAATGGACAGATTGAGCATCATAGAAAAAAACAGGTCTGGTTACGGGTATCTAATTTACATCTCATTTCTAATTGCGGCCCTGCTCTTGGGCTCAGTGTTTGCCAACAGCGCCATGGCCCAGACGAGGATCGTAGTTATTCCCCTTTATACAGAGGAAGGGAGAGAGGCAAAAGATGGCGGGAGCCGGACCCTGCATTACCGCCGGGCCATGGGGTTCATTGAAAACCAGTTGGTGCGTCACGGTTTTGAGGTGATCAATCCCTTTGCCAAGGATTCCAGCGAGGCTGAATATAATCGGGTAATGGAACGGGCTCGAGAGGATTCTCCACTTGCCTCTAAGGAAATGTGCAAGAAATACGCCGTTGATGTGGCCTATATCGTGTGGCTGAATGTAAAAGTCAAGCGAACATCAGACGGTTACTGCAAGGCCAAGGCCCGGTTAGACGGGCAGGGTTATGACAGCGCCGGCAGGTCTCTCGGAGCAAATGTCTCCAAGACGTTCAAGGTTACCAGACGCGACTGTGATGATGCCATCGCCGAAGTGGAAAAAGAGGTCGGGGACGTGGTGGGCAGGAAGTTGACGGCCTGGCGCGGCAGCAGGGCCCATGGTTCGGTCGTGACTCCCGGCAGCGGCGTCAGCCAGAGGTCCGGCAGCACACAGAAAGAGGGCGGTGTTTTGGTAGGCGGAAACGCCGCCTTAAAAAACCTTATCAATGTCCGGTTAGACGGCGCCACAGAATATGAACTCGCCGAAGTATTCGGAAAGGTAATCAACACCGTCACAGGTGTGGTTGAGGCCAAGAGATACAGCTCCAGTCTTGTCCCGGACAATCCCCAGGCCTGTTTTGTGATCTGGCGGGTGCAAATCGAGGACACCGATCCTTTCAGGCTTCAGGCAAATGTCATGAAGATGATCGACGATATTTCAGACGCGGGTGGTGAAATCACGCTAAAAGGGGTTCCTTACCGGTACACAGCTGCAGAGATCGATCTCCTGAAAGGGTTCCGCCCAGGTGACAGTACAACCAGGGCGATCCAGTTTGTGGTGGATCGGGAGCGTGCCCGTGACCGAGAATTTTCAGGGAGGCATGATCCTTATAAGGCTCGCCAACAGGAGAAATAGTCGGTATTAAAGTCAAATTACCATCCCCAGAAGCAGTTGATTTCCCTGGATTCTCGCGTTTGCGGGAATGACGAAAACGGGTTAGTGACTTTTTACGAATTCATCAAGGTTAACTATTATAAATAATTTTCAGAGACTTATGAAAAGAATATTCCTAATCCTGATTATGGTCGTTCTTTTCTTTGCTTCCGCGGTAGCAAAGCCATCGGTTCTGAAAACGGAACGAGATTTCCAACGCGAATTCCATAGAGTTTATTTCGACGGTAAAGGCAAATTGGAAGTCCCCATCAAATATGGACGGATCGACATCTTAACCAACAGCTATGCAGTGGAAGTAGACCGTCTCTCCAAATTCCATGAAGGGATAGGCCAGTGTCTGCACTATGCCCATGAAACCGGCAGGAAGCCCGGCCTCGCTATTTTTGTCCCAAGCCCTCGCAAAAAGGACCTGAAAAAGATGAAATATGTGAAATATCTCTGCGCTCGATACGGAATAACCTTTTGGTATATAAATGACGAGATAAGAAATTAGCTGCGCCTTTTCCGATTTACACTAAACAATCAGAGTCCCCTTTCCCGGCCAGACCAATCTCACTCAACCCTGGGGGTTCTGAACGGTCTTAGGCATGAGAAATTCATATTCGCTGTTAGATAACTGTTTTCAAAAAAGAATATCGTTCACCAGGCTTTTGCATAATGCCATTATTGCTTTCTTTTACTGCCTCCTATCGGGACTCTATCTCTGGGGATGTGCTGTCCCACATGGTGGTAATGGAAGCACCTCACAACTCCTGAATCAGGCAGCAGACCAATTGGCTGATGATTTAAACCGCAGGATAGATCTTTCCGGCAAAGTGATCCAGATCAGCGAAAACAACTTCTGGCAAAGGGGGACAAGGCTGAATCTGCCCTTTTCAGCCGTATTGAGTGATACCGTGGCCGCTGCCGTATCCCAACGCGGGGCAACCATAACCGTTCAGGAGGTTGGCCGTAAACCATTAATACTTGTGGGTACTTATGGATCCGAAGGCTCGCAATTAACTATTAACATTCAGGTTCGCCGAATGGGCGAAACCGCAAGCAGAGACATCGCTGTTGCGCGTGCGGGTCTACCTGAGGCCGCTCTTGAGCGCGCATGGTTCAAACCGGAATTCGACAGGGTTGCCCGCACATTAATTAGACTCCTTGAGGAAAATTACCCCGGCCCCGATTATCATATCCAGGTAGAGATATCACCCCTACAGCCCGGTCTGTCTGACCAGCCTCCACTATTGATAGGAGAGGAATTCAGCAAATTTCTTGAAACTGCAGTAGCAGGTTCTGCGCTTTTCGGCGCATCAGGCCTTGGACAAAAGAGGGCAGACTGCAGATTGGAAGGGACATATGTCAGGGCAGGGAAAAAGATGAACTTTCATGTCAGGATATCAGACGTAGAGGGCAGGAGATTATCAAGTGCGGTATTTGATGTACGGCTTGCCGACATTCCTACCAATCTACTAAAGCCGGTTTCAGAAAAAGCATTTGTAGGTAAGGGGACTGCAACCATCTCCCATCAGTGCAGGCCAAATGAAAAACCCTGTCCCTCGAAATCAGTCCTAATAGGCCGCGCCTTGAGAACGGCCAAAATGCTCGCCATGAGAGACCTCGGCGAACGAGCCGGGATTAACATGAATTCTATAAGTATGGTTGTTTCGGGCCGCTTGAAGGCGGATAAGGTGGTAACGAAATCGCATGGGACATTACGAAATCTCCAATATCTTGAGCCGGTAATCAACGGAGATCAGATGTCAATTGAGTTAATCGCTGAAGTAGATTGATTTGATTCGATCGGATTAGCACTAACCCTACCAAGACACAGACTTGTTACTTCCCCTTTTACCGATCACAGTTTCACCCTCCCAAAAGGCTAATCCTGTATTGATATCAGTCAGGGTCAACTGGAAATAATACTCAACCTGCTGAGTCCCACTGTTAACTCTTACGTTTCGTTGTATTATTTTCCCTGAGAGACTCAGGTCAGGCGCGATCATTTGCCCTTTTTTTGCCACCGTGCTCTGTTTGAATTCATCTGATTTGCGTAACTGCCTTGTCTTCATTGACATCTTATCTTCAGGCTCCCCATCACTAACAGCGGTTGTCACCACAACCTTACCGCTCTGCAAAAGCTCAACGCGGATCTTCTTGATTAGCTGGTCGGTGTCGATCCGTTGCATTGTGTCATTAATTATTCGTGATATTGCCAGAACATATCGTCCTCCACCCCGCTTATTCAATGCCCCGGATTGCAGCATCGATCTTATGGCTTCGCTTGCGGCTTTTTGAAAATCACGATAATCGAGGCCCATAACCGCCTGGCCCTTATCATTATTCATGTCAATATTTCTGGTCGTTGTAGCACAGCCGCTGAGCATGAATAGTAGAATAGCACCGATAATAAGATACGCAGACTGGAACTCAAAAAAAGAAACACAACTGGTTTTGCTGGCCTGCTTCACTTGCCTCATAATTAATCCTCCTCTCTTATCATAATTCGGAAATCCGCTGCAGCAGCTTTAGGCGCAACAGCCCTGAATCCAAATTCGGAATTTCCATAAGCTGGAAAATCAGTCCATCTCGACATGACAGTATCTATCAAAAGACCGTTATTATCCAACCATTTGATTTTATATTCAAGCTTCTTATAGAAAGATGTGTTGTTTACGCCTGTCAGTTGAACCTCCATTAACCCTCCCGCATTTATCAAGCTTTTTATTTCGGTGATGGACATTTCATTATCCAGGAAAGAATCAATAATTGTGGCTTTCGAATAAGCACTATCAACAGGCCCATTACCGGTTTTATCTACTTCATTGAATTTTTTGAGTTTAGATCTGTAGGCAATGAGGGCCTCAATTTCTTTATCAAGATCGGACGTATCAATTTTCGCCTTTATGGTTATGGTTACCACCGGGTTTTGCCCCTGCATCTCCCACGTCTCTTCCAGGATTTCAACCGACATGGTACCGGCAGCCAGCGAAAGAACCTCGTCCTTAGTTAAATGCAAACCATCTACTTCGGAAAAACTGCGCAGATAAGTCCCTGCCTTTTCCATAGCCATTTTTTTGGCATCAAGCAAGGCGAACTTCTTGGCTTTTGTTTTTGTGTCGAGATCACCCATGACATATTTGCCGGTGGTTATGACCTCTTTTGTGGCCCCTATAGCGGAGCTCGATAAAAATAAGAACATACAAAACATAACAGCAGATATCTTTATCATGACAAACCCCCGGATTTACGCGTTATCAACGGAGACCCCCTTAGCGTTCATAGGTTCATCGTGTAGGCATTTCCTCTTTTTACCCACTCCCCTTAATCCCCTAAACACTGAGTTATTTGAAAGATGAACATTTTTTAATTTAAGGGTCACCTTTTTCTTGTTAAAGTTCCATAACGTCAATTACAACTCTGGCCCCCTTTGTGGGGATCTTTACATAAATTAGAGAATTCTTTTCCCGAGGGACAGAGACCTTGTAGGTTTTACCGCCCGGGGTTGCTATTATGACAGAACCACCCTCAGGAGTTGCGATCTTAGCAACTTGAAATTCTTTTGGCAAAGCTGTCCACATACGGATATCAGCAGCAGTTGTGGCCAACTGATAGATCGCGGCAAGCAGTCCTCCGATATTGCCGAAATGTTTTTGCGCCAGATATTGAGTATAAGTTTTCATTAGCATTGAGATAACAGCCCTGGTTACAATCAGGGGATATCTCATTTTAAACTCGGTTTGAATAATCCTGTCCATACTTGCCAAAGCCCTTGTTTTCGCTGTTTCTTTGCCTGCATTCCTAACAACAAGATAAGGAAATGCCTGGCTTCTAAACTTTAGTTTTGGCAATGCTATACCCGCGTATTTAACCCTGTCTGTGACAAAAAATATCGGCAAGTCAACTCGGAATTCCTCTTTTTCAGGGCCCAGGCCATTTTCAAAGATAATCCATGTATAATAACCTTCTGCTCTTTTTCGATCCAGTATTTTTTCTACGGTTGCGAAGTCATCAGCAACAACGGGGTTCTCTTCCACCATGCCATAGGTTTCTTTCAGCAGTGTTGCTGCCTTGGCATAATCACCTTCAGACAGAAAAAACAGACCCGCCATGTAGGTCGTGAAAGGATTAATAAAATCGGGATATGCTTTGAAGGCATACAGATTCGAATATTTTTTCTTCAATATGTTGTCAATTTCAGGATTATTTACTGCTTTATCTATATCCATTTTGGGGGCTTTGTTTTGTTCTGCTTTACGGTTCTCTTCTATTTGCTCTTTACTGATCTCTTCGTTCATTTTTGAAATTTCTTCGGCAAATCTTTCCTTCGCACGCCTTTGACGGTCTAAAGCGCGATTAAATTCAATACGCGCCAGATCATTCTTACCAATTTTCCAAAAATTCAAAGCCTTATAAGTGTTTACCATAACACCGTCATATTCCTCTCCACGATAATCCAGAGAAGCGTCATTTACCAAAACTGAAACAATGGCGGATCCTGCGTCATTTGTAAACAATTGTTCATTAAAATATTTTATTACGTCTTCACATTCATCAAATAATTCCGTGCTTTGAGGATAATTCCGGGCATAACGGAGTGCTGCTCCCGCCTGGAGCATTTGCAAAAGATATGAGGGGTCGGATTTCTCGTCTCCCTTTTCTTTTAGCTCCAAATTGGCAGCAGCCAAATATTGGCCTGATGAATAAAGAGTATTGAATGCTGACAACTCCTTTTTTGCCGACATTGATGCACAGCCTGATATAACAACTACAGCAAAACATGTTAGACATAACGGGATTAGAGTAATCTTGAACCATTTCAATACGTCCTTGCTTTTTGTGATCATATCTTTTGTGATTTCTTCGGTATAGGCAGCTTGTATTTTTGCCAATCTTATTCATCAGATAAAATAGGTTATGTGTTTTTGTCGGCACTTCGAACAAGTTCACTTGGATGCGATGATAAGTAGTCCCTGACATCCAAATTCATACGATCAACTTCTGCTAAAAAACCACTGGCTGCCAACCGATAATTAGCGGAATTTGTTTCAGTCTTTCGCAAATTTGCCACTTGTTTCTGAAGATGCTTGATTCTTTCCAATGTTACTTCATATTCGTGGTCATTTTTAATCATTTTTTATCGCCTCCACGAACCTGACTAAATGACAAGAATTTACTAAGACCCAAACTCTCGCTAAGCGGCACGGCCCCTGCGATCTGGTGAAACCAATTGTTTGGCCTGTTAGCCGAAGCCCCATCGCTTTACGTCCAATTTCTTCAAGGCTTTGGCTTCTTGGGCACGCCATCTTTACCAAAGGCCCAGTCACATATCAACTCTCGAAGGATACCGCTTTAAATATTCCACATTATACCTAATCAAAGCGTCTCTAAGTTTTGAGACCTGCTTTTTTGTAAGTTTGCCGAAATCAGGTCGAATCAAACTCCACATAGCGCACTTTTCAACATACGACCGATATTCCTTCCGAGCTCCACCAATCCTCTCTCTAAGTCAAGTTATTTGGCTGGTTCCTTACGTTGTCTCCGAAAGGGGTAACCGTACCCGTAATGAGGGCCTGTACCCCGGCGATCTTCCCTAACTTTCTTGCTGTTTTGGTGTCTATCATACCGGTGGCGGAGAGTTTGTGCTCCCTGATTATGCACTTGAGGTGGATTCTGCCCACGACCTCAAGCGGACGTGTTACCCTGCAATTTGGGGAGGAACAAACGTTCAGGTTGCTCAGAGCCGAGGTATTTCATTTCCTTGCCAAAAACATTAGTGATCCGTTTTTGAAAATTCAAAAATTCAACACTGATCACTTTTCGGGTGTCCTGGTCAAAGCGAACGAAAACTTCGTCATCTGTTTCTTCGGCAAGAGCTTTTTGTGCCTTTTCGGTGAACAAAAGATAAAAGATATCTTGCTCAGCATCATAGTGAACTCTTATCTTATCTTTGTTGATTCCGTTGTCCATAAAATATCTCCTCTTGCGTAAAGTTTGTTGGTCAAATAAATAGTGCTCACATAGCCAACCATATCTGTATCTTCGAAGATGTATTTGATGACAATAACAATGTGATGGCCTTTTTCATCGGCTCTCAGTTTGTAAAAGATATGAGTGTTTTTGCGCCGTGTACTTTGGAAGACAACGTCAGGTTGCCGAATCGCCTCGGGAATAATGCTCATATAAGGTTTAATCTCCGGATGTCCAATTGGTGAAGTGGAAAGGATTTTGTCTTGCCAAATAGTTCGAGCAAGTTTTACTTTCACCCCTCGGTAATCTTTGATTTCAAAAATGAATTCGTCCATATCCCGATTTTTCAAAATATCGTTTCGGTTTGTTGTAACTCGCTCCTTCATAACTCTGAGCTACCATGTGATTGAATAAAACGACGACCTTCACTGGCAATTCACAGACAATTCACAGGCAATTTACAGAGATTGAAGGAAAGCAAAAATTGTTGTTTATGACACCGATGGGTGATTTACCCGGTTCGACGCGAAGCCTGTTTAATTAGGGTATCCCAAATTTGACCCGGAATACAGTGTCTTTTCGCGCTTGCCAGGGGTGGGTCCCGGCTATAATCCCCTTTTTGACTATGAAAACGAACCTATAGGCCGAAAATCGGACCCCGTTTTTATCCTATTATCAATCATTTTAAGTTGTTAGCTTGGCCCCCTGCCCAATTTTACCATGCTCAAATTCCTCTTTTAACTTATGTCCCCTACGTCTCACTCAAATTATTAGTAATACCAGTTCTGGTAAAATTAACAATTTGCTCTTCTATGGCCATGACATGGATTACGTCGCCAGGCATTATTACATGGACCTTCCACTTTGAACCTTTTCTTCCACAATATTTGACTACCACAGGTTTCTATCTAAAACTGAATGGAAAGTAACCCACCTGTTCTAAAAAAACCCTTAGCGCAGGTTCATAACAAATAGCGTAGTTGAGTAGCAAGTTCCCCATTACACAAAGCGCAACAGCTTTTAGCTGTCAGACTCATACAGTTCAAGCAAAAGCAAGACGACGGCCTTGTGGAACAGGAATATGGTCATTAAACTCCTTTGCTGTTTTTATCCAAAGTTCCATCGCTGTTTTGATGTTGGTTAGTGCGGCTTCGTGAGTATCACCATGAGCCATGCAACCAGGGAGCTCCGGAGCTTCAGCAATAAAGGCTTGATCTTCATCACTCCAATAAATAATAATTTCATATTTATCCATTATCCATTACCCCCTAATTTGTATTTGAGTATAATATTGCGTACTTGGCGAACTTGATAGGGCTTTGCTTTGTTACCTTCTTTCTGCAAATTGATCTTCTCTATTACACCATTCTTCCTGAAAACATGATGACTTCCTTTGATTCTCATGTCAAATCCAAGATGTTTCAACAGGTTGACCAAATCAGTAAAGGCGATATTAGCATCGCTCATACCTCGGAGTATTTGAAAGACTAATTTGTCGTATTTTTTCATAATAATTGTCAGCTAAATTTTTCGTTTATGACACCGATGGGTAAGATGCCAAATTTGACCCGGAATATAATGTCATTCCGCTCTTGCCATGGGTGCTTCCGGCTATAATCCCTTTTTTGACTATGAAAACGAACCTATAGGCCGAAAATCGGACCCCGTTTCCATCCTATCATCAATCATTCTAAGTTGTTAGCTTGGCCCCTGCAGCCCGGTTTTAACTATCGATTTCAGGATGTCCCCCCAGTCCTTTCATATCTGACTCGCTTAACGATTAGCAGATTTCGGTTAATGATTCCTTAATGATTTTCAAGCCGGTCTCTAAATTTAACGATTCCCTCCTCGAAACACATACCGCGTACCCCGCCCTTTACCGACTCGTTCCGCTATTCCCAGTCCCACAAGAACCTTGAAATCAGCCGCCGCAGTGACCCCGGAGATCCCGAACCGTTCCTGGCAACCGCGGCTGGTGAGGGCCTTTTGCTGCTTGCAAGCAGTTCAGCCATCTGACGCTGCCGTTTTGTCAAACGCGCTTCAACTGAAGGTGATGCCGAAGCTTTTGCGGGTGTCTTCAGACGGTCTACATCATCACCTGGTCCTCGCAACACCACTTCAAAGTATCCATCCCGGAACGAGTACCCCGGCACACCCAGACCGTGATCAGCCATAGCCGCGTACATACGACGGATGCCACTGCCACGCTGTTCCATCAGGTTCATCTGGCTAAGATACTGCGCCAGGGTCGGATTACGGGAGGACGGCTCGTAATTCCCGCGGCGCAGTTTGGCGATAGTCAAGGGGCGCATGAGGTTACCTGGGCTGAGGATCTCAACACGGTCATAGAAGACCTTCACGTAGATAGGCCGGGCAGCATCTTCGTAATCTCTATGAGCAATAGCATTCACAATCGCTTCCCGAATGACTTCACGCGGGTATTCATCCATCTTGACACGGTTGATCCCTACAATCCGAATCGGATGCCGAGTGTTTTTCATCGCGAGATAAACCATAGGAATGTGTGTGTATCAAGTAACAATTTCATGGCATATATTCCTCGAAATCTTTTATCGGCTCATCAAAATCCTTGGACATTTCGATAAGTCCTTTTGCGCTCCCAAATTTTGGGTACGGTTCCATTTTTTCTATACGTAAAAGTTTAAAAGTAGAACCATCAACTCCTCTTATTACGACTTCTTCACCTTGTGCCACAATTGTCATTAACTCAGCAAGTTTAGTTTCGGCTTCTTTTACATCTACCTGTTGCATAAGCTCTCCTTCCTTAGCCAAAGGTTAATTGTGTGATTTAATCAGTCTGATTACAGCAAATTGTTTCAATAAGTTTTATCTTTTCACAGCATAGTAGAGTAGCGCCTTAGTGAAGCCAGTTACACTCAGGCTTTTTGATTATGCCACTGGAGCCAACGACGACGGTCTTTTGAGAATTTGAGCAAAAATCCTCGTTTATGACACCGATGGGTGATTTCCCCGGTTCGACGCGAAGCCTTATTTACCTGGGGTATGCCAAACTTGACCCGGGATATAATGTCTTTTCGTTCTTGCCATGGGTGGTTCGTGGCTATAATCCCCTTTTTGACTATGAAAACGATCATATAGGATGAAAATCGGACCCCATTTTCATCCTATTATCAATCATTCTAAGTCGTTAGCTTGACCCCCTGCCAATCAACATGAATCCTTATTCGTTAGGCAAAAGCATGTTGGGTTTCGTTCATCAACCCAACTTCATTTCCCAACGTCTACTCTACTCCAGGCTGAGTCTGCTCTACTAATTTCTGTTGCAACCAGAGATTTACCAGCGTGTCAACCTTCACACCACGCCGACGTGCTTGCTTCTCCACGGATGATAGCAAGTCTAACTCAATTGGCACAGCACATGTGATTGCAAACTCAACATCAGGCGCATCGGGATTGTCAACGTCTGTAAAGTCGTGAGTATCCCAGTACTCTCCCATCTTTTTCAGTGAATCCGCTTTTGAAATACTGCTTAATCTATTTGCGTCCATAGGTCTTTCGCTCCTTATTGCTCATATCACGTGCACTAATAATGATTGCCGTTTTTGTTTCGGGTTTATAAACAAAAAATACTGATAAATATCGTCCGCCAAAGGTCTGTCCAAAACCACCATACACATCATTTCCTTCAGTATGACCTTTCTCAGCAAATCGAATACGAGGCTTACTGAGCAAAACTTGGCGTACTTCCCGTACTGTCACATGATGTCTGGATTCAAGTTTATCTTCAAATGGGGGTCAAGTCTCCGTTTAGCTCTTTCTATCTTCAAGCAAGAGCTAAACGGAGACTTGACCACTTCACAGCCTCTTTTATTTTGGTGGCCATGCCTACATCAAATTTCCGGGGCGGAACGAGTCAGAGTATTGACATTCCCTTCCGACGAGGTTTCAAACCCTTAATTCCCGGCATAAGCCTGGGCCGATATGAGTGCAGCCGATAATAGCACGAGAAGAAATCCTGGTTTTGATTCAGACACCAAATATGTATATCGAAGTTTTTGCTTCGTTTTCAAGGAATCCCATCCCCCATTGGCACCTTTTTCCTACTTGAAAAATTGTCGCGGACAGGGGGATATGAAATGTATTAATATCAGCAAGTTATAAACAAGAAAAAGTTGAAAGTGGACTTTTTACGTGGGCATCAATATTTATATAAAATTAAACCAATTAACCAAAGGAAGTCAAGATTAAATGAAATATTAGCTGAATATCGTCCATAGCAGGAACATGGGCGAATTCCCCTTGTTCCCAATCCCGCGGCGGGACCAGCTTCCAATGATACAGGGCAGAAGCAGGGGAGTCCGGATCAAGCCCGCAAAAACATCTTGACGTCCAAAGTATAGTACGTTAAATTGTACCATATACTATATCACGTAGGTGACCGGGGAGGGAATTATTTCATTTTCCTCCCGACAGAAATCCTACCGGCCGTCACCAGGCTCAACAGAACCTCTTAAAGCAAAGGAAAACACCATGCCAAGTATGATAATTGACGAAGATATCAGACCAATGTCCGAGGTCAGAGCCGGCATTGCCTCATTTCTAAAACAGATCCATGATACAAAGAGACCACTCGTGATAACCCAGCATGGGAAAGGTGTCGCCGTCATGCTCGATGTTGGGGAATACCAGCGTATGCAGGAGAAGCTGGAGCTTTTGCAGGATATTCAAACATCAATAACGCAATTGGATCGGGGAGAGGGGGTTCCCCATAAAGAAGCAAAAAACGACGTGTTAAAGGAATTAAGAAAGTGAGGATCATCTGGTCCCCTCTGTCGCTGGAAAGAGTTGCGGAAATCGCAGACTACATCGCCAGGGATAACCTGACTGCAGCGGAAAGATGGGTAGACGGGATATTCAAATTGGCTGAGCCGTTAGAAGACTTGCCGAAGCTCGGAAGGATCGTGCCTGAAATTGAAAGGGATGATTTCAGAGAAGTAATTAAAGGGAATTACCGTATAATTTACAGGGTTAAACCTGAACAGGTCTCCATTTTAACTGTCCGCCACGGAAAACAGATACTCCCTCTTGAAGAAATATCGGTGTAGCGAGCGGTCTTTTCGGTATGGAGCTACCCTGTCTCATTTCCAATCCCGCGGAGGGAACAAGAGAAAACGAGTCTGCCATTGACTCTTGGTGATTTTTTCAGCTACGATTTGTATCCGGTTTTTAAGTCCCTTATCAGCTTTCATCTCATATTTTACTCTTTCGGCAATACTGCTGAAGGCGCTATATTTGTCGATGCCAAATTGTTCCCCTACATGTTTCAAAGTGTCATTCCTCAAATGTCTTATCAAGTAAACAGCAACATTTCTTGGTTCATTAAACCTAAATTGGCAGCATCTAAATATCGGCCTGATGAATAAAGAGTATTGAATGCTGACAACTCCTTTCTTGCCGACATTGATGCACAGCCTGATATAATAACTACAGCAAAATATGTTAAACATAATGGGAGTAAATTAATCTTGAAACGTTTTTTATTGTTCTTGATACCTCGCCTTGCATTTCTTAATAACGGCGATTAGTTAAAGCAGCTGTTAGAGCCTAATTTATAATTCTTTGCCTCCTATTGTGGAGTTAAAAAACAACCAGCAATATGATTCCCCCTGACCTCGCTATCCGTTTCCATCTCCTATGCCAGTTAAAACACTCGTTGACTGTAATACTGTAAAGCCAGGTAGAGAGTTTTGATCTTTCGCCA
>Ga0222681_1000129_pt1 | contig 28433 bp, 29 predicted proteins | sample AntAcemetage1006_FD_179844 | JGI IMG/M metagenome (GOLD analysis project Ga0222681, IMG submission 179844) | Saline water microbial communities from Ace Lake, Antarctica - #1006 | ecosystem: Environmental > Aquatic > Non-marine Saline and Alkaline > Saline | place: Antarctica: Ace Lake... | reverse complement strand
ATAACACGCCGGAAAAGAATTATTCAGACCGACCGGAAAAGATCGATACGAAAAAAAGAGTGTTCATTCTTCCCGTTACAGCCGGAAGAAGAACAGATTCTGATAATTCAGCCACCATACCAGCATAAAGAGTCCAATAGTAACGAGGGTATAATGCACCCGGTGCCAAACGGTCCAGAACCGCATCTTCCAGACCAGAACGGTACACCCGGCGGTCACAACCGATAATAATGCGCATATAACCGGAACCGTCAGAAGGGCAACCAGAGTGAATGGGGGCGTCACATCATGCAGATACGCATCAATTAGTCCTTCATTGGCCTGTACCATCGGGATGAGCCCGAACACAAAAATAATGCCGAGAACAGAGGCTAAAAAGGCCACCAGACGGGCATAGAGCGGGAGTCCTCTCTCGCGTATCATCTCATCTTTTTTCCCATATACCCGCCGGGAGAGTGCCATAACCGGCCAGAGGAGAACACTGAGAATGAGCGCAATGGCAACAGAGAACACCCCTTTAGTAAAAGCATTGGTAGCATACCAGGGCACTCGTTCGAACGCGAAGATCGGTATATTTTCAAAACAGAGGAACGTCACATCACCCTTCTCATTCTCACGAAAGACCATATTTCCGCTAATTGAGGGTGTATCACTCAACTCTTTAAAGACGCCGGGAGCAATCGCGATGTATTCCAGAGGAGCTGCGCCGCCCCGTAACAGGAAGAGCGTGTTGTTTTCTCCCGCTTCAACGGTCTTCTGTTGGGGGGGTTCAAAGAAAAACTCAAAAGATCGGTAATTATGGCGGGTTGACTGGTACGTTCCGGCATACGTTACAACTGGTGTTTTCAGGTCTGCATCCGGTGCGAGCACCACCGTTTCGGTGAGAGGATAGAACCAGTTGACATATGCCATCAGGAGATCGTTTCTTGCATTATTTCCTCCGGGACTGTTGTATGAGACAAAAAATCCGGACTTTTTTTCCGGAATAATAACCAGCAGCGAATGGAACGTATCCGTGTCTCCGCCGTGGAGAATGATCCTCTCATTGTTGAGGTATGTTTCATAAAATCCAAGGCACATGCCGCTGACCCGGGGATCGTTTGAGAATGCCGGTGCGTGCATGAGCGCTGCCGTTTCTTCAGACAGAATCTCTGCGCCATCAAACGTTCCGTTCTCCATATGAGCAGCAAGGAATACTGCCATATCGGGCGCCGTGGAACTGATCGATCCGGCAGGGCCAATGACTATGACAATGTCCGGCACGGCCACATTTTTCCCGCCGGCAAAGTGATAGCCGGAGGAGGGATTCCCGGCAGATTCAGGCGGAAGGGAATAGGAGACCTGTGTATTTGTGAGAGCAAGTGGTGTTAAAATATTGTCCTGCAGATACTGCTCAAACGAAACGCCCGTCACGTCCTCAACGATAACCGCCGCGAGCGTGGCGCCATAATTTGAATAGGAGGTAACCGTCCCCGGAGGGTATACCTGTGCAGGAATATTATCCCGGCAGTAGATTCTGAAGGGATAGAGTGCTGCCACGTTTTCAACCATCATACGGCCCTCTGAGTCCTCAAACCCGGCAGAATGCGTCATCAGGTTTCGCATGGTTATCGGCTGACCGGGATACGTATCAGGAATCGAAAAATCAGTCAGATAGGTATTGATGTCAGCATCCAGATCGATCGTTCCGTCCTCTACCAGTTGCATGACACAGGTCCAGGTGAAGAGTTTGGTAATTGAACCAATGTGAAAGAGTGTCGAGTCAGCATCAACAGGCGTTTTATTGGCAAGATCAGCATAGCCGTACCCTTTGGCAAAGATCAGTTTCCCGTCCTGCACCGCTGAGACCGTCGCTCCGGGTATATTGTATTCAACGAGTCCTGCCGGGACTGCCGTGTCAAAAAATAATTCGACATCGGTGCTGTTCGCCGGATTTGCAAAATTTGCAGGATTTTCTGACAAAGCGGTCTGTTCCAAAGCAGCATGTACCGGCGAACATGCCAGACAGAACAATACGAGAACCACCATCAGAACAAGGCAGTGAAGACGTGTCCGTTCAGATTTTTGACCGGAAAAGTGAGCAGGAATCATATCAATAATGATTTGTCACTTTCTTGACGGTTTAAGGTAATGGTTTTGACCTGATGAAGGTACATGCCCCCATTCCCGAATAAGCTCAGTTCATACTGCCAAAACACATCCCGGCAAAACCTTTAATCAAAATTTTTATCTTAAAATCAACCCTACTACCAGTAAGAGTACCTATGGATAATCTAACCCCTGTTCCTCTCCACTCACCTCAGGACACGCCGTACCGTGTTCTCTATATAGACGATGAAGCAATCCTGCTAAAAATCACCGTAATATACCTGGAAAATATCGCCGGGTTAACAGTAGATGGCGCAGAATCTGCCGTTAAAGGACTGGAAATGCTAAAAAGACAGGATTATGACGCCATCATCTCAGACTACGAGATGCCGGGAAAAAACGGCATTGAACTCCTGAAGGAACTACGTGATGCCGGCAATGACATCCCGTTCATCATCTTCACTGGTCGGGGACGTGAAGAGGTAGCAATTGCGGCACTGAACGCCGGTGCTGACTTTTACCTCCAAAAGGGTGGCGAACCAGAGGCCCAGTTCACTGAACTTATAAACGCAGTAACCCAGGCAGTCCAGCGCCGGCGGACAGAAAAGAAACTAAGGCACTCTGAATCTGAAAAAAACAGATCTTAGACGCTCTTGGCAAAACAATGATCTTTATTCTCCCGGACTATACGGTTGCCTGGGCAAACCACGCATTCTGTGAAATCCTGGGAAAAAATCAGGACGAGATCGTCGGGCGTCCCTGTTACGAGATCATCTGGGGACGGAAACAACCCTGTGATCTCTGTCTGATTCCGCAGGTGAGAAAGACCGGAAAACTCACAACCAAAGAGACGACATTTCAGGACGGGCGGATATTTGAGATTGACACTTATCCGGTCTATGACGATGCCGGAACCATCACCGGATATATCGAGCAGGGCAGGGACATTTCTGAGGTCAAAAAGGCACGGCAGAAGATCCAGGAACAGAAAAATGAACTCCAGTTAACGGTCAACGCAACTGTTGACGGTATCTGGAAATGGAACTTTGTAACAGACGAAATATGGTTTAGCCCACGGTATTATGAGATGTTGGGGTATGAACCCGACGCTTTTCCGGCCGATTACGACCACTGGGCGGATTTGCTGCATCCGGATGACCGGGAATCGGCAGTTTCTGTGGCTGAGGACTATCTCGGACAGAAAACCGACCGGTATGAGAATGAGTTCCGCATGAGAACGAAAGACGGAACCTATCGCTGGATACATGTCATTGCCAAAGTTGTCGAATGGGCACCGGACGGGACGGCAGTCCGGATGATTGGAAACCATGAAGACATTACCAATCTCCGGGAGCAGGAGACAAAGTACCGGATGGTGTTCAACACCGCACGGGACATGATCTATCTGCATGAGATCTGCGATGATGGCTCACCCGGACGGATTCTCGATGCGAATGAAGAAGCATGCCGGGCGATGGGCTACTCTTTGGAAGAGATGAAAACCCTTCAGGTCACCGATATAAACGACCCCGATTACGAAACAGATCTAAGTGAAGTCATCTCAGCTTCCCGGAAACGGGGAGAATATCTCAGGGAGTGGCAATTCGTGACCAAAACAGGACAATACATTCCTGTTGAGATCTCATTCCGGGCCTTCCAGATGGATGGGCAACGCATCGGCGTAGCCGTGGTCAGAAATGTTTCTGACAGGAAAGAGGCAGAAAAAACACTCCACGAAGAAGAAGAGAAATATCGCCGTCTCTTTGAAGAAAGTAATGATGCCATCTTCCTGCACCAGAGCGATGGGAGTATCCTTGACACGAATGCAGCAGCAGCAGATTTGTTGGGCTATACGAGGGATGAATTCCGGGAGATGAATGTCGCCGATCTTTCCCCGGGGGAAGCATTGAATGCTTGTGAATTGGCACTAACCATAACCCAGCAGGATCATGCCGCTCGTTTTGAGATGGTATTTAAGCAACATGACGGCAGTCAGATACCCGTCGAGATCAGTTCCCGGGTAATTGATCCGGACCTGATGCTGATTCAGGGTATCGTCAGGGACATCTCCGAACGCAAAGCATATGAAAAGGAGATTCTCGCACTCAAATCTTTTTATGAATCACTTTTTGAACGGATTCCTGATGGCATCTGGACCACCGATTCCTCTGACACCGTTACCTATGCAAGCCCGGGTATGGAGAGAATCGCAGGGACTGCCGTAGATGAGATTGTCGGACGCCAGATGCAGACCGGGTTTAATGAACCGGCAACAAAAGAATTCTGGCCGGAGTATCAGCGGGCAAAACAGGCGGGGGAACCGACAGAATATCAGGTCAGGGTCACAACCCCGGCCGGTCGTCTGACCTGGCAGGCCGGATGGTTGGTCCCAAGATGTGACACAACCGGCAGGTCCAACGGAATGATTGTGACAACGAGGGACATCACGCAGCAGGTAGAACTGGATGAACAGCTGGCTCTGACCCGGTTCTCAGTTGAACATCTTCCGGAGGCGATTTTCTGGATAGAGCGTGATGGTTCCTTTTTTTATGTCAATGATGCCGCAGTCGGTGAACTGGGGTATTCCCGTGAGGAACTGATGAAACTCCGGGTGGATGATATAAACCCGAACTATCCGTTTGAACGGCGCGAAGAGGTCTGGAAAGAACTCAGTGAAAACCAGTTAGTCTGCAAGCAGACAAACCACCGGCGAAAAGATGGAACGACCCTCCCGGTAGAGGTCATCAGCGGAATGGTAACGGTCGGAGGAAAAGAGCTTGAGGTCGCCATTGCCCGTGACATGACCGAACATCAGCAGACAGAAGCGGCACTCATGCTTGCAAATAAGAAAGTAAGTCTGTTAAACAGCATCACCCGGCACGATATTATCAACCTGATCACCGCCCAGATGCTCTATCTGGATCTGCTCCGGCAAACATCCGACTCCAGGAAACAGGCAGAATATCTCGATACGCTCGAGACCATAACTGAACGGATAGAACATAACATTATCTTTACCCGTGATTACCAGAATCTCGGGACAGATGCTCCGGTCTGGCAGAATCCTGAAACGATCATCAAAGCAGAATGGTCAACATACCACGGAACCGAACCGGTCCGTCTGGAGGTTGCGACCGGTAATCTGGAGATCTTCGCTGACCGGATGCTTTCAAAAGTCATTGGAAACCTGATAGATAACGCCTTTAAGCACGCGGGTACAATCACCTGCCTTACCTTCCGGACTGAAGAACGGGGTAGTGAGATGGCACTGATCTGTGAGGATGACGGCGTTGGCATCAGTCCTGAGAAAAAAGATTTACTCTTCCAGCAGGTATTCAATAAGAAACATGGCTATGGTCTCTATCTGATCTCAGAAATTCTGGCTATAACCGGTATGACCATCACTGAAGAAGGTACTCCCAGCAAAGGGGCCCGTTTTGTCATTCTCATTCCTGAGGGCGTCTGGCGGGAAAAGCAAGACCAAAAAGCAGCTGACAATCAGTGATCAGTAGTCACTAAAAGAAAACAAAAAACAGGCCCCTTTTGGACAGAGAAAGGAAAGAAAAAGAGATTTTCGTCTAGTTATCAAGCGGGAAGGCAGCAATTTTATCCATCAGTGCCTGAACAACCACATCCCGCATTCCTTCAACAAATTTGATCGATCCTACGACCAGATGTCCGCCGCCGTTCACACCGCCACCGTCGATCTCATCACGCAGTTCACGGACCATCTGCGGAATATTCATGAGCACACCACGGGAGCGTATGACCGTGAAATCGGGCCCAACACCCAGTGTCACGACCGGTTTTCCGACGTACTTTTTGCAAAAGATGTCGTGCACCTCACCGGAGGTCTTGCCGGGTGGTGGGAACGTAAAGCGGTGGGCGTAGATTTCCACATCAAGCATGAAAAGATTCGCGTCGTTTGCAAGCATCTGGTGGGTGACATGGGGCATTGAGGCTGAAAGCTGGTCTTCAATTGCGCCATTTGCCTCAGTAACCAGAAGGTGCACCAGCTTTTTGTGGCGCTCGGTGTTGCCTTTCAGGTTTAAGATATCCTTTACAATCTCACGCCCATCATTAAACCGGAGCCAGAACTGCTCGTAGTCAAGGGCCAGAGCAATATCCTTACAGTCATCTTCAGAATAATTATCCGCCACCAGTGCCAGATAGGCATCGCGTTCCGGTGCCTCCGAGCGATCCCCAACTGCTGCAACAGCCGGCAAATGCTTAATCTTATCTTCCACCGACGGGCAGATCATCCGGGCCAGTTCGCCGCCTAGCATCCCTGCCGTAACGCCAAAGTCTCCACCAACGTGGTACGGATTAACGTGGGCCAGCAGATAGGCATCCGTGCTCTCGTCAGGGTGATGATGGTCCACAACACAAATGGGGATATCATAGACACGAGCCATCCGGTATGAGGCCTCATCCTCTTCGGTTGAACCATTGTCCATCATGAGAATAATTGGCAGTTTCTGCCCAAATCGCACGTTGTCCTTGAGGGCAAAATCGAGATCACGGGTCACATCCTCAATCTCATAGAACGGCGCCTTGGACGGTGCCCGCTTGAGGAGATGTGTCTCATTCTCATAATCGCCACCGTTCTCATTTATCAGAGCGACAACCGCCTGCTCCACCGCGACTGCCGCTGAAATACCGTCGGCATCGGCGTGGTGGCGGAGAATAATGGGCTGAGCAGTAAATACCGATTTACGGATGATCTGTGCCACTTTCTGCAGTGCCGGCTTTAACGCCTCAAGCACCTCGCTCTCGATCATAAACGGCATATCTTCAGGTTTTGCCCGCTCTTCCAGTGCCTTTTCAATACGCTCACGGACTGTTATCAATTCTTCGCCTTTTAACAGTCGCATATTGCTGACTTCAATCTGGAGCTGACCGTTACGGTCCATGACCTCACCGGAGACAGTGACCATATCCTTAAGATTGACCTCAGGATAGGCACGCTTTCCTGCCTCAATAAAAGCCGCCCCGTTCTCGGTCCCGGTCTCATCAATCAGCGTAAAGATGGTTGGTCCGCTCGTCTGTTTGATCTGTCCGATCTCACATTCAAGGGAGACCCGGCGTCGGATCATTTGTTTTAGGTCGCCAAGACGGATTGTCGACTGTTCTTTCTTCGTCTCCTTAACCTCATAGTCTTTGATGAGCATCTCCTCAAGATCGATGTTCCCGTTATCACGAATCTGGCGTACCCGTACCACAATATATTCGCCCTCTTCATGCAGGGATTTTACATTTGATTTGTGAACAAGGCCCTTCACATGACCGTTCAGGTAGACAAAGGTTCCAAAGGTCGCAAAACCCTGAATTCGCACTTCATAGAGTGAACCGACCTTAATGTCAGATAGTTCACATCCGTCACAGAGGCGGTACACTTCCGCCCTCTTTTGATTATCCATTTTTATTCTCCAATCGTGTTTGTATGTTGTATAGAACGGTGTGTCTTACCGCCGTAATCCGGAGGAAAGATCGTAGAGGCGACATTCGCCGTCACGCCGTCCTTTAGCAATAATAATATCTCCGGCGCGTAAAGGCTCATTCTTGCCGGGGCGATATTTCCACCGGTCATTATTCTTAATCGCAAGGACAACCATCCCGGTAACAGTCCCGAGTGAGGCTTCTTTGAGCGTTGTTCCGACCAGTTCTGAACCACTTTTAATAACAATCTTTGTGATGATCTCGTCGGATTCACGGACAATCTCACGGAAGAGAGGAGGAACCTCAATCTCACGAAGAATGACATCAACAATCTGACCCGCAGCGCTGCTGACTGATTCGGCAAAGGGTGTCAGGTATAAGAGCCCCCGGAGGAGCTCCACATTTTGCACCCGTTTTGCCGCCTCAAGAATCCAGATGCCAAGACGGTATCGCATATCGTCCATCTTTGTATCGAGAGCAATGACCTCGTCTGCCACTTCCCTGCTTGAAAATAGCAGAGATGAGTAGGCAAGACCAACTGCCAGTTCGCTGACGTTCTTCATCTCAATGAGAAGTTCCACCGCCCGGTCGAGGTCAGTCACAATCTCAGCGTCGTCTTCAATGATGTGTTCAGTAGGCACGAAATCTGCCAGTTTGTACAGACAGTCACTCCCTGTGTCATCCCCCTTTGCGATCAGAACATCACCATGATGAATCCGGGTCTCCCGATCAGGATCATAAATCCAGCTTACCGCCCGGCGAATAGCAATTACCCGCATCCCGGTGGTGCTCTGGAGCTTTACTTTCCCAAGGGTCCGGCCGTCGATCTCACTGTCTTTGCCAACCTCTGCATACACCGTTACCTCTTCTGCCTCAGGAAGTGCTGCTTTCAGCTGAGCTGGGAAACGCACATTCTTGAGAATAATCTTTGAGATCTCCGAGGCTGAATTGGCAATCTTCTCCGAGGCTTCAGCGACCTGAAGCATACCGCTCATCGCCTCAGCCTCTTCTACCCGGCGGGCACCGAGAATACTCTGAATGCGTGCCTGATAGACCAGCTCATTCATACTCTCTTCGAGATTGAGGACTTCCTGAGCAATCTCCTTGCTTTCAAAGAGTATCGCAGAATAGGCTAAATCTACCATCAGCTCAGAGATGTCTTTCATCTCGATCAGCACGTCCTTAAAGCTGATAGGCTGATATTTCGGTTCAGTCATACGGCAGGATCCTGTTTAGCAAACAATTGTTCTTGTATCTATTATACGAATTATATGAGTATATTAATAGTGGTTACTAGAACCAGTGCTCCGATCAGATCAATGACACTGGTGATAACCGGCACCCCGAAGTTATCCGGGTCAAGACCATATCGAAACGAGAGAGTCGCTGTTGAGTAGGCGATAACGGTGGTGAAGGTCAGCACGATCAAACCAGCGAGCAGAATGGCCAGAACAATGATAACGGCTGGCGGACAAAAGAGCCCCATCATTCCTGAAACAACTGATGCTAACAACGCCATCACCGGGAAAATCACAATAGCATACAAGTAATTCTCCTTAAAGTAGGGTAGGACTCTTTTTTCCGGCAGAACAGACGGCTCAATCCATCCCATGTGCATCCCCGTAGCAAGACGGGAACAGAGAATCCCGGCAATCGAACCACAACCGCCAGTAAAAGGCGGTATCAGGATAAGAAAGACCGGCAGCGAGACGAGATTTTCAAGGTCTAACGTATAGGTAACACCGGCGAGCGTTCCGACCAATGAGAGAATAATGAGAAGCGGCACCAGTTCCCGTGCAATCTCTTTCATTGACTGAGACGTGGCAAGGAAATAGGCAGCGACGATAACGAGCAGGATAGCAATACCACCAAAGAGATACTCCCTGATAACCGGGTCAAGCTGCATCGCCCAGATGCCGGTGATCAGCAGAATTGGTAATGTAGCAAGATCCCCGGCAGTTGTCACCGTAGGAGCAGCGACCATGTCCAGATCAATGCTTTTTTTGTAGCAGACCATTACAATCAGCAATGTCACACCCATAACAATCAGGCCGGAGACAATCCCGGAAATGACCGAGATGACAACCAGGTCTAAGGGTGAGAGCACGTCGATACCAAAAAAACCTCCGAGCATCCAGGCAAAGATCGCAAGAACAAAGGAGATGACGACGGTGACGGCAAAGGTGACCCGGAGATTTTTTCCGAGGAGTCCACTCCCTGAGAAATCGACAGAAAATCCGCCGAGGTGCATTGAAGACGAAAGCCGGGAAGCAAGCACGCCGGAGATACTGCCCCGCATATTGATTGAGGGCGGAAGAAGAATTAAAAGAGCGGGAATCAGAGCCAGTAGCTCACGCTGTGAACCAAGATAGACACCGGCGACAAGAGCAGCGACGGCGCTGATGAGAAGGGCGACAAGACCCGTCAGGAGGTGGCGCCACTGCGTCTGATTCTCCCCCAGCAATCTCATCACCTCCCATCATATATCACCCAGATTATTATTTTCGGAACGGCAGTTCCAGCATGTCAAGATCGCAGGGTGCGATCACTTCACCTGAAAAAGTATTCTGTGCATCCTGTATATGACTTGCCATGTGGGTATATCGTGAACTCCCGTGCACAAGAGCAAGGCGGTGCGCTCCGATAGCGGTCGCAACTTCTCCTGCCTCGCCTGCCGTAGAATGGAAGACCTCTTTTGCCCGTTCTTTCTCACTATCGTCGTAGGTCGCATCGTGAATTAACAGGTCTGCGTCCACCCCCCAATCTTTCCAATCCTGAGAATTTGGTCGGGTATCTCCAGTGTAAACAACCTTTCTACCCGGGCGCGCCGGTCCCATCACATCACCAGGAACAACCTCTACCTCTCTTCCGTCCTCACGAACTATCTGCACAGTATCGCCACGCTGGAGACGACCAAACAGGGGACCTGGCTGGACACCCAGAGCAATTGCCCCTTCCCGGTCAAAGCGTCCGGGCCGGGAATCTTCCTCAAGAATATAACCCAGACTCACCAGTCCGTGGTCCGTGGCAAAAGCCCGGATGGAATATCCGTCAAAAGGAACGACATCGCCCGGCGCTAATTCACTCGCGTGAATCCGAAAGTTGAGGTGGGTTCGGGTCAGAGCCATCACACTGTCCACAAAACCATGTACCCAGCGGGGGCCGTAGATAATAAGGGGATCCGTACGTCCCATAAACGACATTGTCTGAATAAGCCCCAAGACTCCGAGATAATGATCGGCGTGCCAGTGAGTGATGAAAATGGCATCGACCGTAAAACCAGTTTTTGCCCGCATCATCTGCTGCTGGGCTCCCTCTCCACAGTCAAGGAGCAGAGTGTCCGACCCGTGACGAATCATGATACAGGCCGGATTTCTGTGGATACTGGGAAGGGCGCCCGCCGTCCCGAGGAAATAGACCTGAAGTGTCTCGCCGCTCATCTGAAAACCTCCTGAAAAACCTGAAGACTTTTTGCCGCCTCTTCAATATTGCGGCCTTCAATGACGACCCTCCCGGAGTATTTGGTTGCGATGGCATGGCCAATCTTCTTCCAGTCCATCAGACCATCACCAAGGGCCAGATGCTCGTCGCTTTTACCGTGGTTGTCGTGCACATGGATATGGCTGGCAGATGAAAGATCCCCCAGAAAGGCATCAATCTCCTTCATAGTATTCGCATGGCCAAAATCAAACGTGCATCCGATACCATCCACGCCGTCCACCATACCACTAAGTTCACCACAGTACCGGCAGAAGAAATCGGGGATGTTGGGCATATTTTCAAGCGTGACCGAAACACCGCAATCCTCGCTTACCCGGCCAATCTCAACGAGAGCCGCCTTGTGGAGTCCCCAAACCTTCTGCGGCACTAGTTTCCCGGCTGGTGAGAGATAGCCGGGATGAATCGTAACCTGATCAGTAAACGCGGCGGACGCCTCGGTAACGAGCGTGATCTGCCGGATGGACTCCCGGTAGATGGCGTCGTTTATTGAGGCAAGATTAAGATCAGCAAAAGGAGCGTGGACACTGACTTCCAGTCCGGTCGTTTCAATAACCTCACGGACCCGTGCGGCGACCTCCGGTTTATCAAGGCGGTAGTTGCCATCCGCCGAGATCTCCCATCCGGTATAACCAGCTTCTTCAATCCCATAGACCCATTTGATATCCGACCAGACCGACGAGGAAGAGCCAAAGTAGGGTTTTATGCTCATTTCCAGTATTACTCCCGCAGAGTGGCAAGCAGATCCTTAATCTGCTGGCCAAAGGACTCAATCGTCCCCGTATTTTCAAGACGGGAGTCAGCTATCGCCATCGCTTTATCAAGCCCCCAGCCACACTCACGACCGTCACGTGCCCTGAGTTCGTCGGCAGTCAGGTTATCAGACGCGTCCCGTGCCCGGGCGGCCAGACGTTGCAAACGCAGTTCAAACGGTGCTTCAATGGCAAGAAGATGGAAAGCATTGAAATGGTCTTTATAAGTGGCAACCTCGGTGTCACTTCTGACGCCGTCAACGAGCACCAGTGGCGCGCCAGTCGCCTCTATCTGTGGGATGGTCAGAATAGCGAGTGCATCAGGACCGTATTCTTCCCGGAAACGCCGGGAGATGGAACCAAGATTTACATCAGTCATGGGCAGACCTTCGTCGCGGGCTGTCTGCCGGATGACATCGCCCATGACAACGACCGGAATACCACATTCTTTCGCGATGTTTGAGACTTCCCCTTTCCCGCTCGCCGGAAGACCAACTACCGCAAGAACATTCATTCAGGCCTCCGTGCCTGCCTAATATCGGTGAAGACTATTGAATCTGCGACGATGATACGGTTATTATCGTACGTAACCTCGCCGTCTTCACGGGTCCGGATACGCACAGGACGCCCAAGATCTGCTGCAAGATCTTTGAGCGCGTCAAAGCTGAGCGGTTCAATCTCGCCGTAGACACCCTGCTGAAGCACCAGATCGATACCTTCTGCCTCTTCTGCAATATAGGGAACGTCCTCCTCATGGCCGCGGAAGAGCGTCACCACAATCTCAAAGGAGGGGAGCCTGCCATCGAAGTAGGCTTCTTTATAGAGAGCCAGAGATGTCCTTATATTGTCCACCACCGGCTGTTTTACCTTTAAAAGCCGGGGATACTGTTCCCAGCGCGTCTTGATATCAAGGTGAACCAGATCCAGCAAATTCTCATCGAGGAGCGCCTTTGCGGTCTCGGGAAAGGCACCGTTGGTCTGAATTCCGACCAGAAGCCCCATCTTCTTCACACCCCGCGCCATTGTTACGAGGGGTTCCTTCTGCATCGTCGGTTCGCCGCCTGAAAATATGACGCCGCTCACCATAAGAGCAGATTTTTGTATCAAACCGAGTATTTCATCGGTAGTTCGCCAGTCCGTCCCATTCTGAATCTCCTGGTTGTGGCAGTAGAAACAGTGCACCGGACAGCCCCGAAGAAAAACGGTACAGACCGACCGTCCCCGCCAGTCAACAGTGCTAAGCGGAACAAACCCTCCAAAATTTACATCCAAAAAATCACCAGCCTTTCTTTATGAAAATCACTTCAGAATTTCTCATTAAACATGAATGAGATTACTGTCTCATTGATGTTCACTATAAAGGTTGATGCGCAAGCAACTTGAAGATTGTTTCATGTGTGCAATATCAGGCAACGGTCCGGAGGTAATACATGGAACATAAAACAGTAGTTGACGAACCTTTTTGAACGGAAAGAAAAAAGGTATACTATACTATTATGTCCTGCCAGGTACCGACACGCATTGTTGTCTCAGTCGCCTCAACGAGCGATCTTCCAGCAGCACTTGAATCAGGAGCTGATCTCATCGAGCTGCGCCTGGATCTCATTCAGACGGACGCAGCAACCCTCAAAGGGCTCACTACCGATGCCCGTGCTCTTATCATCACCGTGAGAAGCAGCGCTGAGGGCGGGGCTTTTTCAGGCACCGCAGAGGAATGGTGGGATCTGGTACGCCCCTGGTGTGAAACAGCTACCTTTATTGATCTCGAACGCCGGTTTGCCGGGTACTCCCAAAGGGTCAGAAAATGTGGCACCCGGGTACTGGGATCGACTCATCTGAACTATATGCCATCCACAGACGAACTGGAAACACTACGTGATGAAATTAACGCCTATGCGGACTATGCCAAGATTATTGTTACCCCTCAGAGCCATGATGACGTTCTGACTCTTGCCACCTTCACCCAACAAACGACGACACAGCCCATCTGTACTGGTGTCCTAGGTGAAGAATTCCGTTTTGCCCGGATTTTACTCTCCTATGTTGGATCAGCTTTTATTTACTGCCACGCCGGAACCGGAACCGCTGCCGGGCAGTATCAGGTTGAGGAAGTGCGTCAGGTTTTTGAGATGTTTTAGAGAGTACCAAACCATCCATTTTCACAAATTTTCTATACACTTATCCTGATGAGATCACGCCGGATCCCTTTTTTACAATATCTATATATAGTAACCTAAAGAGAAGAACGTGTAAGAAACCCAGAAGCGGAGTAGTACAACGATCCACACATTGCATATATACTATTGGGACAACTTATTATATTTTAAAGACTAACCAATGGTTATTATCATCAGGAGGATTACACGATGTCAACATCATATGAAGTAACAGTAAAAGAAGCAGCCCACGAGGATGCCGGTCGGGGGATTGCCCGACTAAGTATCGAGGTTATGAACGCCCTCGGACTTCACAGCGGAGATGTTATCGAGATTCATGGCAAGGGTAAAGCCAAAGCGTTAGCCATCGTCTGGCCAGGATTTATACAGGATCAGGGCAGGAGAATTTTGCGCATTGACGGAAACGTTCGTAGTATCGCCAAAACCGGTATCGACGAAGTAGTCACCGTTGTGGGAGCTGAGGTCAGCAATGCGACGAAGGTCGTAATTCAGCCAACCCAGCCCTGCCCGTATCAGATACCCAATCAGACATTCCATCAGACGATGTTAGGGCGTCCATTCATCGAAGGGCAGACAATGAGAGTCAATTTGATGGGAAGTCCGTTTACCTTTATCATTTCAAAGGTTGCCCCCAAGGGCAATATTATTGTAACAAGGGAGACTGAGGTAAGCTTCAACGAAAAGCCTTTTGAAGCCAAAGACGGTGAAAAAGATTACAGTATCGCCGATATTCATTACGAGGATATCGGTGGACTGAGCAAAGAGCTCGACCAGGTCCGTGAGATGGTCGAACTGCCGCTGCGCCATCCTGAAATCTTTGAGCGCCTTGGTATTACCCCGCCCAAGGGGGTGCTCCTGTACGGTCCGCCCGGCACCGGGAAGACGCTGATTGCCCGTGCGGTTGCAAGCGAGGTGGAGGCCCATTTTATCACGCTCTCCGGTCCTGAAATTATGAGCAAATTCTACGGAGACTCTGAAGAGAAACTTCGTGAGATCTTCGCGGAAGCAGAGGAGAACGCGCCGACCATCATCTTCATCGATGAGATAGATTCCATCGCACCAAAACGTGAAGATACCAAGGGTGAGGTTGAACGCCGGATTGTCGCTCAGTTGCTCTCACTCATGGACGGTCTGAAATCACGCGGGCAGGTTATTGTCATCGCCGCAACCAACCTCCCCGATGCTATCGATCCGGCACTGCGCCGGGGCGGGCGATTCGACCGTGAGATTGAGATCGGAATCCCTGACAAAAAAGGCCGGCTGGAGATCTTCCAGGTCCACACCCGGGGCGTCCCCTTAGATCTTGAGAAGATAATGGTCACTTCAAAAGAGAGTGAAGAACTTTCCAGATTGTTTGCCGAACTCGGCGAAGAAGAAGGGCATAAGAAAGAAGAGGAAATCAAACGCAAAACGTTCCTCAAGCCCTTTGCAGAAGATACACATGGCTTTGTGGGTGCCGACATCGCACTCCTTGTCAAAGAAGCAGCGATGCACGCCCTGAGAAAAGCACTCAAAGGAATTAAAGTCGAGGACGAGATCCCCGTTGAACTCATCGAGGGCCTGAAAGTTACCGAAGAAGACTTTAAGGAAGCACTCAAACACGTCGAGCCTTCGGCGATGCGGGAAGTGCTTGTTGAGATCCCTGACGTTGCATGGGACGATGTGGGAGGCCTTGAAGAGGTTAAGACCAGCCTTATTGAGGCTGTGGAATGGCCCCTGAAATATCCCGAAGTCTTTGACACCCTTGAGACCCGCCCTCCAAGCGGCATTCTGCTCTTCGGGCCGCCGGGCACGGGTAAGACGCTCCTTGCAAAGGCTGTTGCCAACCGCTCGGAGTGCAACTTTATCTCCATAAAGGGTCCTGAACTGCTCTCAAAGTGGGTCGGCGAGTCTGAAAAAGGCGTTCGCGACATCTTCCGCAAGGCACGCCAGGCATCTCCGTCGATCATCTTCTTCGATGAGATAGATGCTCTGCTACCAAAACGCGGATCATTTGAGGGTTCAACCCATGTCACTGAGAGTGTGGTCAGCCAGATACTCACCGAACTGGATGGCCTGGAAGAGCTCACCAACGTCACCATCATCGGCGCGACCAACCGACCGGATATGTTGGATGAGGCCATGCTACGACCCGGACGTCTGGACCGGATTATCTATGTACCACCGCCCGATGCTGAAAGCAGAAAAAAGATCTTTGAAGTCTACCTGCGAAACAGTGAATTGCTGGCATCTGATATCAACATCGACGAACTGGTCGAAAAGACGGATGGCTATGTCGGCGCTGACATTGAGATGGTGGTCCGTGAGTCCAAACTGGCGGCCATGCGTGAGTTCATTGGTGCGATGGACGCAAAGACGGAGATCGAGCGGGCCGACGCCTTAAAGAACGTGCGGGTGACAAAAGTGCACTTCACCACCGCCCTCGAAAAAGTCCGGGGCACCCTCGACAAATCAGCCATTGAGGAGTATGAACGAACGCAGGCCTGGAAGATTCTTTACGGGCAGGAAGAGCGCAGTGTCCTTGAAAAAGCAGCCGGTGCGGTCCAGCGGGCATCGTTTGGCCCGAAGACCGACAAACGTGAGAGTGCCATCGAAAAGCTCAGCAAACTGCTCTACGCAGGCAGGAAAGACTTCAAAGCAATTCGCGAGCACACCGAAGAACTGGAAACGGAAGTCGCAGAAGAAAGTCAGATGCACATGTAAGGGAAAGGACCATTCCAATCACATTAAAATCCCCTTACATTTTTTTTAGTCCCCCATTTTCCCTCAGGTCCAATGCAAGCATTATCTTCTCTGCAGACCATATTCCTGATCAATGACGACCTTACGTGAATACCTGTCGGGAAATACCTGTGAAGACGATCTCATCACCCTCATCGAATTGATCGCCAACCAGGCAAACCCCATCCGTCGGGCTTTTCTTACCAACCAGTCCTATGCAGACACCGAAAATGTCTACGGTGAGGTACAGGCAGAACTGGATACCTGGTCAGACATTCACCTGACTGAGGTTCTTGAAGCGTCGGGACTGGTCTGTGAGCTGGCGTCTGAAGAAAAACCCGAGGTCCTCAGATTCCCGGATGCCCACGCCGACTATGCTGTAGTTATGGATCCCTTAGATGGTTCATCACTGATTCAGATCAATCTGACCGTTGGAACAATCATCGGCGTCTACGACAACGGCAACGCGCTCTCCAAAGGCCGGGATCTCCGTGCTGCCTTCTACATGCTCTTTGGCCCGATGACCGTGCTAACCCTCTCGGTCGGAAACGGCGTCACCACCTTCTACCTCAACGATGAGGACCAGTATATCCTGATGGAAGAGAACGTAACTATTCCCGAAGGAAATCTATATGGCAGTGGCGGTCTGCGCCCGGACTGGCCGGACTACCAGCGCACCTATATCGAACAGATCGAGGCAGAAGGCGGAAAGAACCGATACACTGGTTCGTTTGTGGCAGACTTCCACCAGATTCTGAAATATGGCGGTCTCTATTGTTATCCGGCACTGAAATCAAAACCAAACGGGAAACTTCGACTGGTCTATGAGGCAAACCCCATCGGCTATCTGGCCGAGCAGGCGGGCGGTGCCATCTCTGACGGAACCCGGTGCCTGCTTGACGTCAAACCAGAGAAACCAGACCATCTGGTGCCCATTTACGTTGGCAGCAAAAGCATGATTAAAAAGATCGAAGCGATCAGAAACGTGTAAGGACATACCTGAATGACACGAGAGCAAGTATTATGGGCGCCGGGCCTGGCACTTTGTGAAAAGCAAACTTTAATCTTTTTTAACCACCAAATAAACGCAGATGGTAAACAGCATTGTTCTACCGATAAAAAAGGTCCATGCGCTTGTTGATTCTAAAATTACCGTAGAAATCAAGGATGAGGGGCGCACATTTTCCGGAAGACTCGTCGCTGTTGACGAACATCTCAATGTTCAGATGGATCAGACCACTGAATTTTTCAATGGTGAACGAGGCAGAAACCTCGGTGTTGTCGTCATCAGAGGAAGCAACATTTTAACGATTGCGCCAACACTCTGAGAGGAATTATATTTTCAATGACTGATATTGAAGATGCAGCACTAACGCTGATCCAGTCAAGACCTGAAGGCATATTACAGAATGAACTCTGGAAGATTCTTGAGATCGACAGCAGGAAATGCTCCCGGATTGTAAAAAAACTGGTTGAAAGCGAACAGATTAACCGGAGCGAAGCACGCGGAGAGGGAGTCAAAACCTATCTCCTCACAGCAAAAAGGCGCTGTATTGACCCATCACTCCTAATAGCAGGTGGAGAACTGCTCCCCTGTATCGGATGTGAAGAAGAATGCAACGCTGAGGAATGTCCGCTCCTGATGGACTGGATGTACCAGCTTGCTATTGAAGAGTACGTAGAAGACTAAACCACTTCACATACCTTTTTTTACATACAGAAAAGATCTCTTTCTCTTCAGGTGAGACCTTGGACAGAAGAGACAGAGATAACATGAGGACAGGGGGAAGCACCAGTTCAGCAGAGTGGGGAGAAGCATCTGCCATTGGCGTATTTCTCATGGTGACAGTAACTATCCTTCTCGCTGCGGCGGTCCTGCTTGCTCTGGATTGCCCCACAATTCTTTTGGAAGCAGACAACACAACACCACCGCTCATCCTGAAAATTACCTCAGTTATCTCTACCGAACCGGACTACCAGAGCATTTTGGTACTCACCAATCTCGGCTCAAAACCATTTGAGAACGATAAGTACCGAGCTGAAATTTATCGGAACGCCAAACCTCTGGACTGTTCGATTGAAACGCTGAACGGCTATAATTTTATTCCGACCTCCCACACCGGGGTCCAGACCCTTGGAGGAAGTGGTTGCAGCGGGTATTACTGGTATCCGGGAGAGCGCACAAAATGTGACTGTTCTGATGGTTCCATCCGGCCCGGCGATACCATTCAGGTTGATATAATTGAAAAATCCTCAGAGACTATCTTTTCCCGGGATACGACAACAGTTTGAAGAAAAAGTCATCCTCACTCTGGCAGGGCATCTCCACAGAGACCATACGCAGAACGGGCAACAATCCGCGCAACCCGTAATGGTTCAGGATGCCGCCCCTCAAGAGTGAACCGGTTGCAGATTTCAGCCGCAACATCCTCACCAATACCCCAGCACCGCATAAACAGACGATAGCCAGTGTGGAGATCGACCGGCTGCCGGACCCCTAGACGCCGGTACGCACCAAGACGCTCTTCGTCGCCGGGAAAATGATATCTGATGTCCTCTTCAAGACCAGTAGATTCCTCATAGGTAATACCAATTACCGGGAACCCAGTTCGGGCATACACATCCGCCCCGTCAATAATATTAAACCAGGCAATAACCGTCCCGCTCAGCATAATCACCGCAATATCCCGCCGGTCAAGACCCTCAATCAAAGAACAGACTGCATCTGTCGCATCCATGCTACCGACCGTGACCGTGCCAAACCCAGCTCCGTCGATCACCAGATCACGCCGCATCACTATCCCGGCAAGCAGTGAGATCTCCCGCCCCCGGAAACTCTCGGCGATGCCACAGACACGGAGTCCTTTTTTTGCCGGATGCATGCAAGGACTTATACCATGTACCTTTATATATTCTATGGATGGAAATCCAACGGGATGCGGTCTGTATCTTTATCCCGACCTTAAATGAGGCACCGACAATAGGTGAACTGGTTGACGCCTTTAAAAAGCAGGGATTCTCTCATATTCTCGTTGTTGATGGGCACAGCACCGACGGGACGCCGAAGATAGCAGCCGAGCATGGGGCAGAGGTATGGACCCAGTCAGGAAAAGGGAAGGGAGACGCCATTATTGAGGCAATTGCCGCAATTCAGCAGCCATATATTCTGATGCTGGATGGCGACGGAACCTATCTCCCCGAAGAGGCAGACAGTATGCTCTCCCCACTTTTTGAGGGTTTTGATCATGTCATTGGCAATCGCCTCGCTCATCCTGAAGATGGTGCCCTCTCACGCTTCAACCGCTTTGGGAACGAGATTATCAATTATCTTTTCAAGATTGCCCACGGTACCTATCTCACCGACATTCTCTCTGGCTACCGGGCATTTTCAACCGAATCTGCGAAAGATCTGCACCTTAAAGAGGAGGGTTTTGAGATTGAGACCGAGATGGCATCTGAGTCACTAAGAAACCAACAAAAAATAGAAGTCATCCCGATCCATTATCTTCCCCGCCCCGGTACACCAACAAAACTCCACCCGGTCCGCGACGGATGGAAAATAATTAAAGGAGTCTGGCGCTTTGCGCGCAACAGCAACCCACTCTTTTATTTTGGAATCTTTGGCGTTATCAGTCTTATTCTCGGTGTCCTGCTGGGACTCTGGGTGATACTTGAATGGTTCAACCGGGTTACCCACACCGAACTGACGATCCTTACCATGCTTTTGATCGTTGTCGGAATTCAGATTTTTATGTTCGGCGTTATCGCCGATATGATGGTAACCTTCAATCGTGAGACACGGCAGGAGATCCTACGGCTTAAGGGCCCGGGCAAACCCTGAGGCGTACCAGAGCACCGAACAGGCGTGCTCAGCAACTGCCGTTTTTAGGTAGCCTTCTTCCAAAGAATCCCCAATAGCAAAGGTTCCGTGCCCACGTGCCAACACTAAGGTCACCTGCCTAAGAGCCTGAGCAACTTCTTCTGCCAGTTCAGCACTCCCCGGCGCGCCTTCCACGACCAAGATCTCCGGCAGGACCATCATCCCTTCTGAATCAATGGGTTCAATCACGTCACAATACAGAGATGCCCCCACTGAAACCGGTGGATGAGCATGCACCAATGCCTTTGCATTGGTTACCAGATAGACAGCTTTGTGTACCTGATATTCACTGGAGGCATTACCGGGCACCTCCCCTTCCAGCGGTACATAGACCAGTTCACCGGGGCTGTCGAGGAAGGATCCACTGGCTGTGATATAAAATCCATCTCCACTTCTGACACTCATGTTACCAAAATTACCGGTCAATAGTCTGTCGCCGATGATCTTTTTCCCTATTCGTTCAAATTCTTCACGATACATTCGTTACACCTTTTTGCACCACAATAATCTTTAGCATATTCGACACACCAGGCATGACAGAGTCGGTACTCCTTGTTTTCCGGCACCAATACCTCTTCAAAACGCGCTTTTAACGCCGCACCCTTCTCAGGAATGCCAGCACACCCACAGATCCGTTCAGTATAGGCATCAATCACATAACTGGGTCGATTGAGAGCATAACAGAGGATACTGTCTGCCGTCTCCGGACCCACCCCATGAAGAGAGAGCAACCATTCCCGCAATTCCGACAGGGACATCTTTTCCAGAACAGAACGGCCACCGACATCACGAACAGCCATAGAAAGCGCCCGGAGACGCTGGCTCTTTATACGGAAAAATCCCGTACAGCGAATTGCTTCCTCAAGCTCCGAAAGAGAAAGAGAGAGAACTCCCTCAAGTGAACAGCAGTCAAGAACGTTGAGATTATCAAGGGCCCGCTCTACATTTTCCCACTTTGTCTGCTGAGTGAGAATCGCGCCTATCATGACCTCTTCGGGCCCGCCCGGCCACCACGCAATCTCACCATAGCTCTCACGCAAAAGGCCGATAAGGGCAGGAAGCGGATCGGCAGCCGAACCTTTTTCTGCCATGCTTATTGATAATTATTGAATAAAAATTAGTCCAGAAGCGGACGAATCATTGATTCTAGCGAAGAAGCCGGGGTAACACCCTCAAGACGCTTTTCCATCTTTCCATCTTTTTCGATTATCAGAGTTGGAACAACCTGAATACCATATTTCATCGCCATCTCCATATTCTGGTCCACATCGATCTCCTTAATCTCAATAGCGTCACCAAAAAGTCCCTTCAGTTCCTCAAGAATTGGTGTCTGCATCTTACACGGCCCACACCATTCTGCGAAGAAGTCAATGAGTACTGGTTTTCCCATATTATTTCCCTCCTGAGGGTCTGGCATAAAAAAATATAAAAGTTGTTATTAGGGCCGGTTATCCGGCTATGTTCAGACATCTTACCTGAAAATGACAAACCCATTTAAAATGAAAATCACTTCATGATTTATCATCAAACAGCGCCTGAAATGTTTATTTCAGGCATCTTTTCTTGAGAGAATCGCCATGATGATCTTTCCGTATGCAGGACGGGTGATTGTAACACCAATCAGCACACCTAAGATCGTGATAATGGCAAATCCTTTGAGCGACGCAAGATCCATGACCGCAAGCGGCAGCATGGCAATAACCATCGTCGCTGCTGAGATCATAATAATCCCAAATGCACGCTTGAGCCGGCTCTGATAAATGCTCGGTGAGGGCACCTTTCCTTCATGCAGCACTTCATCGGTGATAACGACCAGTTGATCGATACCAGTACCAAGAACCGCAATCAGGCCGGCAATACTTGCCAGATCCAGTTGCTGAATGTAGCGTGCAATGCCCAACAGGATGACAATCTCAGCAATGTTGGTGCAGATCATCGGAATGACCACCAGGGGCTCACGGTACCGGTAATAAACCATAACCGCAACACCCGCAAGGGCCAGAAGTCCCGCGAGCACGCACATCATCTTGAAATATTCACCCAGACTTGCCGAGACCTGTCCGGACCCGGCTATCTCCACATCAACCGGCAGGGCACCGGCGCGCAGGTGGATCTCCAGTTCCCGTGCCTTCTCCATGCCATCAGTTCCGGCACCGGTAGATGCTGAAAGTTCACGAACAGTACCGGTGCGAAGCTTTGAGGCAAGATCCGTGGAGAGCGGCGCCGTGTAAACCATGTTGCCATCCAAGAACATCATCAGTTCATGTGCTTCAGGGTTCGTCGTCGCGCCATACTGAATTGCTCCGTCCTTGAAAGCCTGAGCACCCTCAGGACTTAGCGTAAAGCCAACGCCCCAGGAGTCACTACCCGGCGGATACTGGGTTGGTTTCGAGACACTGGTCACCGCATCGCCATAGAGAACATGATCAGACTCGTTGCCGGTTGTCGCAATCCGAATCTCAAACTTCCCCTGTGAACCAACGATATCCTGTGCCGTGTTGATATCAGCACCGGCAAGTTCAACCCGCATATACCGGGAAACACCACTTGAACTGGTAATCGTATTGAATCTGGCATCTCGTGTTCCAAGCGTGTTGACCTTCTCCTCAAGAATACGCTTGACAACATCGGCTGTGTCTTCAGATACGCCCTGCTCATAAGAGACCAGTTTTGCGCCAAGACCAGCAAATATCTCAGCCAGTTCGTCCTCAGGAATCAGTTTTTGTATCTCCAGTCGATCTTCCGAGATGACCTCAACCGGTGCATCTATCGTAGTGGAAAGATCTGTTACGAACTGATCCAATGGTGTCGTAGACGTAAACCTGACCACCTCAGCATCGTAAGATAGCTGAATCCAGGCCCCTCCTTCGAGATCAAGACCAAGCTGTAGGTTTCCTTCCGCACCATTCCCAAAGTTCGGCGGCAGAATATAGATACTTGCAATCGCAAAGATCACAAGAGCGATCATCACCAGCACATGCCAGTCAGAGATCATCTTCTTAAAAACCGAATCGTCGTCTGCCATTATTTACCACCTTTCCGGGTATCGCCCTTTCCGGCGAGATAATTCTTCAGAATACCGGCATTTAGCATCCAGGTGTTCATCAGATCAACCAGCAGGCCAATGAGTAAAACGGCTGAGATATCACGTATGATAGTAACCTGACCAATAGCCGATACCAGAAACATCATGAGCACCGCAGCAAGTGTCGTAGTTGTCATGATGATACCCGTCTGGAACGCCCCTTCGAGCTTATCTTCCAGTTTGCCCTTTCGTTTCAGCAGTTTCGAGGTCAGCAGAATATCACTGTCCACCGAATAACCGATAAGCATCAGAAGTGCGGCAACGGTCCCGAGAGAGAGCGTAATACCCAGCACATCCATGAATGCTGCAGTAATAACAATATCAGAAAACGCTGAGAGCACAACCGCTACGGATGGCACAACCAACCGGAACGCGACAAAGACCACAATAGCCATACCGATGAACGAAAAGAGAAGTGCCCAGACGGCCTGAGACTGAAGGCTCTTTCCAAAGGTCTCTCCGATCTGATCGACCATCGCGTCAGGATAACGCGCGAGTGCTTTGCCGGTCAGTTCTCTGAAAGTATCGTCGTCAAGATAATCAAAGACGAGATATTTTCCTCCGTTAATGCTCTCACCGATTGATTGTAATGGATATCCGGCAAAATATGCCTCAATCTGGGCAGGCGTTTCATCTGTAAGGATAGTGATCGCCACACCTCCCACAAAATCAATCCCCGGTTCAACCGGCATGCCGGTTGTGAGCATGTTAAAACCAAGGAAACAGAGAGCGACCAACAGCAACGCGAGCGGCAAAGCAATCATCTGCTTTGGCTCATATTTGTTGACTGAATAGGTGAATTTCCCCATATACAAAAACATTGGAGTGAGAGCAGATTAACTCTTGGCAAACAGGACGGTATAACACCGGTATCTGGAATAAGCCATGATGATATGTTCGTACTATAAACAGTGAAAAAAATGTGTGATCACAGGAATACTACTGCGGAGATAAAAGGGGTAATCAGATACAATGAAAATAAGAACATATATAAGGAACAACTGTTGATGAACTAATATGAGAAAGCCGGCTGACCTTAAAAAGGAGATCGAGAAACGGGTCAGAAACTATCTGAAGCGTGATACCAGCGGTATTCGGCATGAACTGCTTTCAATCTTTACCCGGATGAAAGAGATTACCATTGATCAGGTTCACAAGTCACTGTCCCAAAAATTCGAGGTCAGTTACCAGTCAGTTGCATCAATGGTAGGAATTATTACCTCCCGGCTTGGGATTCTTACGTCACACCGTATACGTGACAACGACCGGACAACGTATGAAATTAAGCCACAGTATGCCGATCTTGTAGCGCGCCTGTTACACACAGGTCCAAAAAAGAGTGGCAATTCATAGGCCCGGATACCTACCTGCATCAAAACTTTTTTTATTCCCTATTCTGAAGTATCTGAATACGAATGGTTACTGAGACAAAAAACACAACAAAACGCGCCGGGAGGATTGTTGTTGCAGGAGACGTGGAGGCTTATATCAAAGAGCGGGGCTGTGATTTCAGGGTTTGCACAACCTGCGGAGGTCCGGTTCTTCTGTCAACTGATGTAAAACCGCCCAAGCCAAATGATCTCGAACTCTATGTTGGGGATCAGATCCTCTATGTCTCGGTCTATCAGGCACCCTACATCGATATGATTGACATGGATATGGTGCCACGGTACTGCTATTATTGATAGCAACCAATCCTTTTTCCTATCAATACCTAAATACCAGAATTATTCACTGATTATTATGCCATATACTGAACTGGACCACACGGCAGATGTACTGGTACGGGTGACCGCCGGTTCTTTAGAAGAACTTTTTGAAGAGTCTGCCCGGGCCATGTTTGAGACAATGTACGGCGAGAATACCGCCCTCACAGAAGAACAGGATGTAACCGTCAGCGCCGATACAAAGGATGAACTTCTCTGTGCATTTCTCTCAGAATTTCTCTACTTAAGTGAAGTAGACGGCATGGTCTTTGGCAATGTTACCGTAACACTACACGAAAATATCTGTTCAGCAACAGTCCGGGGAACACCATTTATTCGGGAGAAGCACGCAGGGGGCACCGAAATCAAGGGTGTCTCTTATTCAGGCCTGACAATTAGGGAAGTTAATAATCATGTTGAAGTGGATATTCTCTTCGACGTATAAGACATACCATAAGTAATAATCAGAGGGATGAAAAAATGCTGAAAAATATCAGGCAGATCAGCGACGTCGAATGGGAACTCCCCATTGGTTCAGTCCCCGGCATGCATGTTCCCGGCCGGTTTTTCCTCTCAGAGGAACTCTTTGCGACCCTTGAGAATGGAGCACTTACTCAGCTTGCCAATATCGCGACACTTCCCGGCATTGTCAAATATGCCCTTGCTATGCCGGATATCCACTGGGGCTATGGATTTCCTATTGGCGGCGTCGGGGCCTTTACTGTTGACGAGGGAATCATCTCACCCGGCGGTGTGGGATTTGACATTAACTGTGGAGTTCGTCTTCTGACGACGCCACTTACCACTGCTGATCTGGGAAAAAAGAAGGATCTCATTCAGGCCCTGTTCAATACGGTGCCGACCGGTGTCGGAACCCGCGCAGAGAAAACCGTGAGCCAACACGACCTTGACGGCATAATGGAGCAAGGCGCCGGATGGGTCGTTGAAGACGGCCGGGGCCTTCCCGGGGATCTCGATCGCTGTGAGGATTTCGGGTGTATGAAGGAAGCATCAATCGAAAATGTAAGTGAAAAGGCACGAAAACGCGGCCTTCCTCAGTGTGGCACACTCGGATCGGGCAATCATTTTCTTGAGATTCAGAGGGTTGACACAGTGTATGATGAGACGGCGGCCAAAGCCTTTGGTCTGGCCCCGGACCAGATCTGCGTTATGATTCACTGTGGATCACGGGGCCTTGGGCATCAGGTTTGTACGGATCATCTGCGGACACTTGAGAGCGCCACAAAACGCTACCAAATCAGCCTTCCAGACCGCCAGCTGACCTGTGCACCGATTACAAGTCCTGAAGGCGAAGCGTACTTCGGAGCAATGGCGGCCGCGGCGAACTACGCCTGGGCCAACCGGCAGATTATCACGCATATGACCCGTGAGATCATCTCCGGGATGTTTGGCGTTGCCTACGAGGAGATGCCACTGGTGTATGACGTTACCCACAATGTAGCAAAACGTGAAGAGCATGTGACTGATGGTGTCAGGCAGGAACTGGTAGTACACCGGAAAGGAGCAACCAGGGCCTTTGGTCCGGACACACCCGGTCTGCCACCCGGCCTTAACACCATTGGTCAGCCAGTGTTAATTCCCGGTAGTATGGGCACGCCATCCTATGTCCTGAAAGGGACAGCCGGTGCCATGGAGAAGACCTTTGGCAGCACCTGCCACGGTGCCGGGCGGGTTCTGAGCCGTTCAACAGCAAAGAAAGAAGGAAATGGTGCAAAAATTCGCGCCAATCTTGCAAAGCAGGGAATTTATGTGAAAGCAACCAGCAACATGATCATCGCAGAGGAAGCACCAGAGGCCTATAAATCAAGCAGCGCTGTCGTAGATGTGGTCCATCGGGCTGGCATCGCAGAAAAAGTCGCCAGAATTCGTCCGGTCGGGGTGATCAAGGGATGAAACCAAAAGCCGGACTCTGCTGGGATACCCCCATACCTTTTCAGCGGTATATTGAAGAAAGTGGCGTTCTCTGTGAGCATATTACGCCTCAGATACTTTGTGCACCGTTTTACCGTGGCAGACTCATGACCTTTGTGGTTCCGACTGGTTTCGCTCATCCTGCCTATTCCAGCCTTTTGCCTGCCCTACGGATCTCGTCCGATCGCATCGAACGATTTGTGAAAAAGGGCGGGAATATCCTAATCTTTGGTGCGATGACATCTGATGAACGGGCCTACGACTGGGTACCATTTGACCTGATCTATACACACGCATACTTTTCTGCCAGCGTTCAGGCCCACGAAAAAAACCCACATGCCGCAATTATTGATGATTTCGACGGGAGCAATCTGGACTGTGACGGCCATTTTTCGTCTGAAAAAGCGACACCCCTAATCAGCACAGAGGATGGTAATGTTGTGATGCTCTCCTATAAGCATGGGGAAGGTACCTATCTCGTGACCAGCATTCATGAGTACCCTTCACGAAAATTCCTGCTGGAATTCTGTACCAGTGAGAAGGAGACAATCTTTTAAGGATTAAGTGTGTACTGAAAAAACAGGTACACACTATGAACGAATACAAAATATGCAGTGATGCAACCGCAGAGGATCTTGAGGCCATTGCCATGGCGTTCCATGAGATTGTCCACCGCCTTCCCATCACTGCCCGGTCGCGCAACTGTCCGGGCATCAGAATCGAAAAAGGAGCGGTACAGGATCATGCCTACTCGGGCCCGGTACTTGAAGAGGCAATCCAGACCAATACTATTCTTAGGAAGCCCGCCCCATCCGGCCCTTATTCCGGCATCCCGGTCGTAGTTGCACCGATTCGTGACCGGGCCGGCGAGGCAGTCGCTGCGATAGGAGTGGTGGATATATCCGGAATGTTTGATCTTGCAGATCTGATGAACCTCCAGTCAAACGTGACCAAAGAGGTCTGCGGCGCCGATCCGTGCCCACTTCCCGGAGAGCAGATTGGTTCAAAAAGGTAAAAAGGGCACTGGACGGGCTTTTGACGTGCTGGCCATCCTGGACAGAGCAACAGCGCCGGTTCCGGGAGAGAAAATAAGTCAGGCCCTGAACATTTCACGCTCAGCGGTCTGGAAACATAGCAAAGAACTGGAGAGCTATG
>Ga0222681_1000128_pt1 | contig 28695 bp, 33 predicted proteins | sample AntAcemetage1006_FD_179844 | JGI IMG/M metagenome (GOLD analysis project Ga0222681, IMG submission 179844) | Saline water microbial communities from Ace Lake, Antarctica - #1006 | ecosystem: Environmental > Aquatic > Non-marine Saline and Alkaline > Saline | place: Antarctica: Ace Lake... | reverse complement strand
CCTCCAATCCCAATGTGATAGTTAACGAAACTGAGGGTTAAAGTTTTGCCCGAATAATGCCATATTTCGGATGATTTATGAGAAAATGACCTGTTCCCTGCCTACAGAAATTCTGTAATTCAATTGATGGGGGGAAGGTGATTTCATATCAGACATTCATTAAAATGGCAGATGACAGGTATTTTGTGTAATCAGACCAAAAAGGAGAGATAGGAATGACCAAAAAGCTGTTTATTATTCAGATTGTTCATGGCGAAGAGGAGATGGGGTCCCTCAGAGATGATATATCTGAGATTCTTGATCATGATCTCGGCAAAGCCGGGAGAGATGAGCACCGGGACGCGGTAAAAGAATTCTGGAAACGATTGGGTCTTTTTCTGGATGAAATGCTGAACACGGTTGATAAAACAACGATACAGATCTACCAGGACGGCATGCCGATTGGCGGTGAAATTGCTGTCAAAATTATTGATGACGGGGCAGAAGCAGGAATTGTCAATTATCAGATTATCCAAACGCTCATACGGAATGGGGCACAAGTGGAACAGACTGAAAGCCCGCACCTTCTGAAAGAAGAGTACGAAATAATCAAAGAAATATTCTCTGCCAATTCAACCGCTGAGCGTGAACAACTTTCAGATAAATACAAAAACCGACTCTATGAAATTGGAACAGAGCGGGACCAGTATATCGGGAAAAAAATCGGAGAAACGCTTAAAGACGACGGCCTGGGCATTCTATTTATTGGAGCAACCCACGATGTGGTCCCCTCGCTGCCCTCAGAGGTTGATTACCTCGTAAATTCATTTGATAAAGATCTTACAATAGAATGGCTAAAAAAATAACGTCGGAATATGCTATGATATCCGAATAACCTCATCTTTTTATGTATTTAAATCATAAGAGAAATACTAGATGGCCGGAAATCAATCAGATGTAATTTCAAACTCAAAAGCAGTATTACTGGATGGTTTCTTTAGTGATGAGATTCTCTTTTTTTACGATGATAGTATCGATAAATATCAGATATTCCGCCGTAATCTCGAAGATGGTCTGAAGAACTCAGAGATGAATATCTATGGTTACTATCATACGACTCTGCTTCCTGAATTCAAAGAGTCAATCGAAGATGGCACCCTGAAGAATTTTGAGCTCAGAAGCTGTCTTCAAAAAATGCCAGGATATATTAAAAAATGCGGCATTAATGCCCTGAAATCTGATAAAGTAATCTCACTCCGGTTCCTGTTTGATTTTTCACGGGTTGATGATCTTGACTTAGTCATTCAGATCAAAGAGATGGTAAAAGAGTTGAAGGAACAATCTTTTCCGATCTCAGGCGTATATGCCATCAATATTAAAAACCTAAGTTCAGAAGAGATTTACACTCTTTCACAAGATATTCCCCGTGTCATTATGCTCTCCTCAGAAGAGAATGTTATTTCTTTTGCCACTCCCACTGACAAAACAAGTCGCTTACAAATCGTGGATCAGCACATCATCGACGATGTCATCAAAAAGTCTCTTGAACCTCTGATTATTTCTGCTCTGAACCGCCCGGTATCAGGATATGATATTGTGAAGGATATCAACGCCCGGTTTCATGTCATGATACCAATGGCCCGTATTTATTCGTACCTCTACAATCTTGAGGAAGAACATATTCTGAAATCGACAATAAGTGGGCGGTCAAAAATTTATGAACCAACGCCGGAAGGACGAAAATATCTTGATCAGAAACTGGAAAGTATTGCTGCTGTCTATTCACATATAATTGGGTTTAAACCATGAAATTAAAAGTTGCAGAATCAAGACCGAGAGATGTGGGCCGGGGCATTGCACGGATCGACCCGGAGGCAATGAAAAACCTGGCTGCTGTCTCAGGTGATATTATCAGGATTACCGGCAACCGGTCAGGATTTGCACGAGTAATGCCGACCTTTCCTGAAGATCGCGGGAAAGGTCTTGTTGCTATTGATGGGATCATCCGGGGTAATGCAGACGTTCCCATCAATACCGATGCTGACATAAAAAAAGCTGATTTGCCGGTTGCAAATATGGTTGTTCTTCAACCAATTGAAGAGTTCAGGCAGAAAAAGATCGACGGTCGGTTGCTTGAAGGCCGACCGGTGCAGAAAGACGATCGTATCAGACTGAATCTCTTTGGTGGTCGGTATAACTTTACGGTGCACGAAATCAACCCAAAAGAAGGAATCATCGGCCCGGAAACTATCATTAAAGTAAAAGGTGCACCGGTAAAAGGACCTGAAGTCCGGCACGGCCTCATCTCGTACGAAGACATCGGAGGAGTCAAACCACAGCTTGAAAAGATCCGGGAAATGATTGAACTCCCCCTGCGTTATCCGGAACTCTTTGAACGGGTGGGTATTGATCCACCAAAGGGAGTGCTCCTGTATGGCCCGCCCGGCACCGGAAAAACGCTCATAGCTAAAGCCGTGGCAAACGAAGTAAAAGCCCACTTTATCTATGTCTCCGGACCGGAAGTCATCGGAAAATATTATGGTGAATCCGAGGGGCGACTCCGTGAAATCTTTGCTGAAGCAGAGAAGAATTCACCGGCTATTATATTCATTGATGAAATTGATGGAATCGCTCCGAAACGTGAAGATGTTGGTGGAGACAAGCAGGTTGAACGACGGACGGTGGCACAACTGCTTTCACTGATGGATGGTCTGAATCAGCGTGGACAGGTCATTGTCATTGCCGCAACAAATATGCCGGATCTCCTTGACCCGGCGCTTCGAAGACCCGGACGTTTTGACCGGGAACTTGAGATTGCGATTCCTGACCGTGAAGGGCGACAGGAGATTCTTGAAATTCACACCCGTGGTATGCCAATTGATGAAGGTGTGGATCTTTCAGAGGTCGCCAGGATTACGCACGGATATGTTGGTGCTGATCTTGCCGCACTCTGCCGGGAAGCTGCGATGCATGTGTTACGTGAAGCTCTTCCTGAGATTGATCAGACCCAGGATTACATCCCGTATGAAGTCTTATCCGGACTGGTCGTTGGCAGTGAAGATTTTGATAAAGCGTTTATGGAAGTGCAGCCGTCTGCTCTGCGTGAGGTCTATGTTGAGATTCCCAATGTATCATGGGACGATGTGGGTGGACTCACTGAGGTAAAAGAGAAGATTCAGGATGCCATTGAACTGCCACTTACCCGACCGGACCTGTTCAAATATGCTGATGTAAAACCACCGACCGGCATCATGCTTCATGGCAGTCCCGGCACTGGTAAAACGCTGATTGCACGGGCACTGGCAAATGAAGTCCAGGCAAATTTCATCTCGGTTAAGGGGCCGCAACTCCTCTCCAGATATGTAGGAGAATCTGAACGGGGAGTCCGGGAGATTTTCAGGAAGGCACGTTCTGCTGCTCCATGTATCCTGTTCTTTGATGAGATTGATTCCATCGCACCGATACGCGGGTCCGGCGGAGATTCAGGTGTACCGGAACGGGTCATTGCACAGCTTCTCACCGAGATGGATGGACTGGAAGAGCTGAAAGGAGTCATTGTGCTGGCTGCTACAAACAGGGTAGATATTGTAGACCCTGCTCTTATGCGGCCGGGACGTTTTGATTACGTCATTGAATTACCCCTTCCGGATGAAGCAGCGCGTCTTGAGATCTTCCGGGTTCACACGAGACACAAGCCTGTTGAAGATGGTTTCTCACCTGAAGGTCTGGTGGACGTAACGAAAGGATTCACGGGTGCAGAAATAGAATCCGTCTGCAATAAGGCGGCCCTTCTGGCAATCAAAGAATTCTATGTCAGATCTGAAAAGATCGAGGCAGAGCGAAAAGCTGAAGAAGAACGCCTGAAATTAGAAGAAGAAAATAAAAAGAAGGAGCTTGAGGCGAAGGGTCGGGAATATGAAAAGATCGAGGCATTATTAGCAACGAAAGATGGTCAGAATGAAATAGACAAGAAAGTAATTCCTTCTAAAGATATTAAGACATTTTCAGTGAAAAAAGACCATTTCACAAAAGTTGTAGAGGAAATAAAAAAGAACGCAATACAAGACGATTACAATATTAAAGATGGTAAGAAAAAATCTGAAGAATTTTCTGATGCGGAAATCGAATTGATCTGTGAGAGAGCGGCACTTTATGTAATAAAGGAAATTTGTCATCGTTGTAAAGATATTTCAGAACTATCATGACAAAACCGCATTTTATCTAGGCTATGGATGAAATGAAAAAGTAATTTATTTTCATTCACACTGGCAAATGAAGTCCAGGCAAATTTTATCTCGGTTAAGGGGCCGCAACTCCTCTCCAGATATGTAGGAGAATCTGAACGGGGAATCCGGGAGATTTTCAAAAAAGCACGATCTGCTGCGCCGTGTATCCTGTTCTTTGATGAGATTGATTCCATCGCACCGACACGCGGGTCCGGCGGAGATTCAGGTGTACCGGAACGGGTCATTGCACAGCTTCTCACCGAGATGGATGGACTGGAAGAGCTGAAAGGAGTCATTGTGCTGGCTGCTACAAATCGCCCGGATATCGTAGACCCCGCTCTTTTGCGACCGGGACGTTTTGATTACGTCATTGAACTTCCCCTCCCGGATGAAGCAGCGCGTCTTGAGATCTTCCGGGTTCACACGAGACACAAGCCTGTTGAAGACGGTTTCTCACCTGAAGGTCTGGTGGAAGTAACGAAAGGATTCACGGGTGCAGAAATAGAATCCGTCTGCAATAAGGCGGCCCTTCTGGCAATCAAAGAATTCTATGTCAGATCTGACGATATTAAGCCGATAACAGTGACGAAAAATCATTTCCTCCGTGCTGTGGACGAGATGAAAAAATAACCTACTTTCATTTTATGAAACTATATCTGAAAGTATTGTGACTCTTTAACTCATAATACCTTGATTATTAGAATGGGGAATGCACAGGGCAGACCAATATTTTCATAGAGGTTTTCCAATCCCACTGTGACAATTACCCCTTAGGAGTTGAACAAAATGGTAGAAAAAACTAATTCCTCATCAAGTCTTGTTGAGGTTGTTGACCGGATTCTTGACAAGGGCGTTGTTGTTGATGCATGGGTACGCGTATCACTCGTTGGAATTGAACTGCTTGCTGTTGAAGCACGTGTAGTTATTGCATCAGTCGAGACGTGGCTCAAATACGCCGAAGCTGTTGGACTTACTGCAGATGCTATTGAAGCATAACTAATCTTATTTTTTTCCTTGTAATTAAGGATGTGATTTATATGAGTATTGTAGAAGATATGAATAATTTACGTCAGGAAATCACCGACGAAAATTATCAAAGACAGGAATTCATTTCTGAATCAAAGCAAAATGTTTCAGATCTTATCTCGGACTATTCTAAGCAACGCCAGGAAATGACAACTGAGCAAAAAGCAGATTTGAGACAATCTGTGTCTGATCTGAAAAATGCTGAAGTAATTCGTAAAGAAGATGCAGCAGAATACAGGGAAGAATTACAGGAAACAGTGTCTGACCTGAAAGATGTTTCTAATGCACTGATTGCAGACTTTGTTGTACAACATCAGAACAGAGCAGCTGAACTTAATACATATCTGGAAGATGCGGAAACAGAACGCAAAGCGAATAGCGCTGTACTTAAAGCTAATTTGAGACAATCTGTGTCTGACCTGAAGAATGCTGAAGTAATTCGTAAAGAAGATGCAGCAGAATACAGGGAAGAATTACAGAAAACAGTGTCTGACCTGAAAGATGCTTCTAATGCATTGATTGCAGACTTTGCTGTACAACATCAGAACAGAGCAGCTGAACTTGATGCATATCTGGAAGATGCGGAAACAGAACGCAAAGCAAATAGCGCTGTACTTAAAGCGGAAACAACTGAATTTGTCACCAATCTTAAAAACCAAATCGAAACTCTTCTCAATGATGATTCTACCGAACGAATTGCTATGCGGAGGGCATGGTCTGGAGAAAAAACGGTGATTGATCCTGTGATTCATGAATCCGTTGTTAAGAATGTTCCTGTGACAACTGAGATTGAACCAGAACCTGATGTTGAAGCTGAACCGGTTTCTATTGAAGAGACTACTGTTCAGTCCCTGCCCGAAATTCAGGTTGAGAGTGGAGGTAATGGAAACAGTCTGAATGAACCTGAAGTGTCTGTTCCCGATGAAATGTTTGAGTTAAAGTCCAAAATGCTGGAAATTGTTATTAGTTCAACTGATGGTATATCACTGACTGAAATTGGTGATAAGCTTGGTGTTGAATGGAGAAAACTCATCAGACCCGCAAGGGATCTCCTGGAAAATGAACAGGTAAAAAAGGTAGATGTCAACTACTTTCCGAAAGAGACTCAGGAGTAAGGACTTGAGAAAGGGGATGAAAAATACACATACAATTACATTTAATTATATTTTTACATCTTGCGAATAAAGGAACAAAGGAAACAACATGGCAAAAAGAATCCGAAAAGCTGACGATCTTGAAATGATCACTGTCATTTCACCGAAATCCCGCGGTGGTTTTATCGAAACTCCGATAGTAAAAGAACTTACTGATCGCAGCCTTCGATATATCAATGTAGGATACCCAGTACATTTGTGTGGGCCAACGGGTTGTGGGAAGACCACCCTTGCAATGCATATTGCAACTAAACTCGAACGGCCAGTGATATTAATTAACGGCGATGAAGAATTCAGCACCTCATCACTCATTGGTGGTGAGGTTGGGTTTAACAAAAAAAAAGTTGTAGATCGTTATGTATCCCGTGTCACAAAAGTAGAAGAATCATACCGGAAAAACTGGGTGGATGAACGTCTGACTGCTGCATGTAAGTATGGGTTTACTCTTGTCTACAATGAGTTTACCCGTTCAAGACCAGAAGCAAACAATGTTCTCTTATCGGTAATAGAAGAACGGATTCTTCCTCTGCCATCTAGTGCCTCCAGAAATACGAATGAAAGCTACATCAAAGTCCATCCTTCATTTTCTGCGATATTTACCAGCAATCCTGAGGAGTACGCCGGTGTATATCAGTCACAGGATGCTCTCAGTGATCGTATGATTACAATTAACATGAATTACTTTGACGAAAAAACAGAAACTGAGATAGTACAGGCAAAAAGTACGCTCAGTCCTGAAGATGCAGGAACTGTAGTTCGTCTGGTTCGTGGACTGAGGGATTCTGGTCTCTGTGAATTTACACCAACACTGCGTTCGTCAATTGTTATTGCCAGTGCGATAGATAATGTAGACGACCCATCATACAGACAGACCTGTATTGATGTGCTGGGTTCGAAGATCAGTAGTAACAATGGACATGATGCCACTGATGTAGAGACTATTCTTGATGAATTTATTGAGAAGGAGAAGATACAATGCAACAGATCACCTGCGCATACTGCAATGGTAAAGGAGTAGATCCCTTCCATCTTCTTTCAGACCTGTCCACTTGCCAGGTCTGTGGCGGAAGGGGTGAGGTAACGGTTTATGGTACAACGTCACCCTGTCCTTTCTGTACCGGTTCCGGTAAAGATCCACATCACCGGCTGACCTGTCCGGTTTGCCGGGGAAAAGGAGTTATAAGTACTCCAAAAAATTCCCAAATCTGTCCGGACTGCAATGGAACCGGAAAAACCCCGGGAAATGACCTGCCTTGTATCCGTTGTGGCGGAAAAGGCATAATCGAGGCAAAAAAATGAAGGTAAACGGACTGAAAAATATCAAAACACGACAGAATATAGTTACACTGCATGGGTACCTATGTCCTCTCTGTTTTGGTACAGGAGTCCATCCCAGGACACGACTTCGGTGTCCAAGATGTCATAATGCCCGCTCTGTCAGACCACTCAGGTTGTCGCTATGAAAAGTACCAGTGATATTACACCAAGTATTAAAAGCATCAGAGGACGACGACTGAGTTGTCGCACCTTTCAGACTGAAGATGAGATCGTCCGTGATCTTGAATCTGAATTTGGTGAAATTTGTGTTCCTCAGCTTGAAATCGATAAAATTTATGACAGAGAAACTAAACTATTACGACGAGCTCGTGCATCCAAAAAATCATTGATAAAAACATTTCAGCAGAGGAAAAAAGCCATAGTTATTCAGAATCTTATTGAGTATAGAAATTGTAAAAGCACTAACAATAATTGTGTCTCTCAACTGAACCGGAGACGACCTTCAACCTCGGGTGTAAAATATTCATCTTTAGGAAAATCTGGAAAAACGGTGGTCATCAATGAAATCGAGCTTGAGTACTAAGAAAAAAAATCCATCCGCTAGTCCCGGCACCAAAACGAAGTCAAAGTATTCCTACATCTACTGCATTGTCCCCGCAAACAATCATCAGGTAGAAAATCTTCAGATTGAAGGAGTTGAAGGTGGGCGTATCTACACTATTCCCGACACCGACTTCATCGCCATCGTTTCAGGGTCCGCTGAAAGAAAACACGAAATTCTGGATGACGGAGTAACACACCAGAAAGTCGTGGAAGCAGTCCAGGAAACCGGATCGGTTCTTCCGTTTGGATTCGGGCAGGTTGCCTCAGAACGTGAACTTCGAACATTTCTTAAACGAAGGCGCATTCAGATACAGATGCTTTTTAACAAATATAGCAATAAAAAACAACTCTCCCTTAAGGCGTACTGGAACATGGACGCTGTTCTTCAGGAAATTTATAACTCTGATGATAAGGTGAGAATCCTGAAAAAACAGATTGCAACGAAACCAGACGTAGTTGCACACAAACTGAAAATGGAACTTGGCGAGCGTATAGCAGCAGATCTTGAAGCTCTTGGATCAAAGATGGAGTCCTCGGTCTTCAAATCTCTGGATCAACTTGCCGAGAAGAGTAAGAAAAACAAAACCCTGAACAAAGAAATGTTCCTGAACGCGGTATTTCTCGTAGAAGACGAGAAAGAAAAGATGTTTGATGAAGTTGTCGACAACCTGGAACAGCAGTATGGCAAGAGTGTCAATCTGAAATACACAGTTTCAGCGCCATATGATTTCGTTGCCCTGAAAATTAAGTGATTGTTAAAGGACTGATGTTTAATGGTGTTAATTGTTGACGACATACTGAAAATACCTCTCACTCTGAGTATGAAAGTGCTGGAAGAGATCTCAAATCAGGTCGATGAAGAACTGCTGAACACTGAAGAAGCAGTGAGAAACAAAAGACTTGAAATTCAGTGGCAGTATGAAACCGGCCAGATGGAGAAAGAAGAGTGGGAAAGAACATCAGAATCCTTAAAACAAAGACTGCTTGAGATACGAGATGAGTAAAATGAATCTGAAAAAAATGATTAACAATGCAAAAACTGACATGGCAGAGATCACCGGATTTCCGGTAAATGCAGTTACCGGAACCGTCAGAAATGAAGAGACCGGTTTCTGGACTGTTGAAGTAGAACTTCTTGAAAGAACCGGCATACCGGATACCATGGATATGCTGGGGATTTATGAAGTATCAGTTGATGAAGCCGGTGCTATTACTGAGTATGTCCGAAAGGGGTTACGAAAACGCGGTGATAAGGACATTACCCCCATTGAAGAATACTAAAAAGATCACCCACCCACCACTTCCTTTCATCCCATTCCACCACACAGCACATCACATCACTTTCAATTCCATTCAACGAACATCGGGTAACAGAAATGACAAAAAAGAATGAAAAGCATCCCATACCCGTTACAGACGCAGGCGTGGTATTCAGCGGTCTTTTAAAAGGTCTTGGAAATTTTATGCAGACTGTCTCTGAGGTTCTTGACGAAGATGAACCGGGAAATGGAATCCATAAATCCGGTGAATTTTCATTAGAGAGATCAAACCAGGCACACAGTCTTTATGGCGTCAGACTCAATATGAATGAAAGTGGTCTGCCAAAGATTGAACAATTTGGAACCGTACCGGGATCAGATCTCCGTGAACCGGTTGTTGATGTATTTGATGAAGAAAGCATCATCAGAATAATTGCAGAGATGCCCGGCATTGAGGGAGATGATGTAAAGACAGACCTGGAAGAGAACGTCCTTACCCTCAGAGCAGAACGAAACGATCGGAAATATGCAACAGAGATAACAATCCCGGCGCCGGTAAAAGACACCATAAAGATCTCCTGTCGAACCGGTCTTGTCGAGATTGAACTGGAAAAAATATAATCACATTTATCCGGTGGATGAAACAAAGAAACTATTCCGGAGATATCAGGAGATAATAAATGGCAATGGAAGCAACAAAAGACGGTCCGGCATCACTTGTGGACGTAATCGACAGAATCCTTGACAAGGGTCTTGTCATCAACGCAGATATCTGTGTGTCAGTTGCCGGGGTTGAACTTCTTGGCATCAAAGTCCGTGCTGCTCTCGCATCTTTTGAGACGGCAGCAAAATACGGACTTGAATTTCCAAGCGGAACAAATCTTGAAAATTCGGCGTGGGCAGAAGCAGAAATTGTGAAGGAAGAATGCCCTCAGTGCGGCAAAAGAGTTCCCCTTGATGAACTGCTGAACGAGCGCTGTCCGTGGTGTGGATGGGTCAGTGCCAAGGCAAAAAACACCCTGCCTGAATTTGATGAGATTACGGTAAGATAACGCCGATACAAAGATCATTATTATGGACGCGATACGCGAGAAAAACGCAACCCTTGTGGATCTGCTGGACCGGGTTCTGGATAAAGGACTGGTTCTGAGTGCAGATTTGATTATCTCGGTATCAGGTATCCCTCTGATTGGCCTTAATTTACGGGCCGCTATCGCTGGTATTGACACAATGCTTGAATATGGGATGTGGAATAACTGGGACGAGGCACAGCGTATTTCAGCGACCAAAGAGCATCAGCGATTATTATTAGATCGCTGCCTCTCAGAGAAAGATGCCGGAGATAACATTCTGCTGGAAACGTTTGGTTCCTACTGGCATCATGACGGTATATATAATGCCTGGAGACCGGGACAGGTCATTCTTACCGGGAAAGGTCTTAAAATCTCACGGAAAGTACCCTTTGAGATTCTTTTTTCCGCAGACTATGGGGATATTGACGGGATTGCAACAGAGACCGGCACCAATACCGGAGGAGAAGAAACCGAGTATTACAGTTTTTTCTTAAAAGACGGAGCCGTTGCAAAAATACATGTCACTGATCAGTCATGTGGCCTTATTGAAATGTGCCGGGATGAAATGAAACGTGCAGGGTATACCTGCAAAACATTTCAGCCCCAGTCAGATACTCCGGCAGACATTGTCCTTGCAAAGAACGAAAAAGTATTGTGCCAGGTTCCTATGTGGCATCTGGCAGAAGGGAGTAGTGTATCCGCAGAATCAGGTGATATCTGGAAACCCGGCCGGATATATGTAACCTCAGAACAGTTGATCTGGCATTATGCATTTGATGAATATTATCGTTCTGTTACCAGACTGGATGCAATACGTGACGTAACCATAACAGTGGAAAAGATCAGTACGCTGCTGAAATCGAAAGAACTGTTAAATGTCACATGCCGGGACGGAACCCGTTTACTCTTCTCCGGTAACCAGGGACTGGTTCCACAGGTAGCAGATGCCCTGCACAATCTTCTCCCTGAAACTGTTGACCGGGATTCGGACCAAACGGTTTCCGGACCTGAAATAGCGGTCCGGATCTGATATTGTTATCATTGGAGAGTCGGGAGTCTTTTACAATGAAAAAGCTTCACCAGTCAAAGGAAAATAACATCGTCTTTCCTGACCTGTCTATGCTTGATGAGATTCAGTCCGGTTCGACAAAACTGATGCTCTTTGGTGGCAAGGGCGGCGTCGGAAAGACATCCTGTGCAGCAGCAACAGCGCTTTCTCTCTCGATGAAAGGCAATAAAATACTCCTTGTCTCAAGTGATCCTGCCCCGTCACTCTCTGATATTTTTCAACAGGATCTCAGTCAGGAAGTAACAAAAATTTCTGAAGATCTCTATGCCATTGAAATTAATCCGCAACAGTTTATCGATGATTTCAGAGAGTATTATGGTACAGCTGTTTTTAACCTGTTGTCATCTGTTATACCGGTAAAAAAAGAAGATGTGGATGTAATTCCTGACGAGATAATGCCCGGTCTGGATGAACTCATGGCAATGGAATACCTGATGGTGAGCATGACAAAAGGGTACGATATCATTGTCTGGGATACTGCTCCAACAGGCCATACACTGCGTCTTCTTCATCTTCCGGTCACTCTTGAACACTATGCAACCGGCGGAATGAAACTTCATGACCGGATTGCCGGTACTTTAACGACAATACAGACGTGGTTTGACAAAGACACATCTCATGACACAATTCAGGAGACCCTGTCTGAAATCCGGCAGTCTGCTGAAGTTATACAATCCATCCTTTCAGACAATAGCCGGACAGAATTTGTACCGGTTGTCATTCCTGAATCACTGGCACTCCACCAGACCAGCCGACTAATAGATGCTCTTGATGAGTATGGTATCAGCATCAGACGTATGATCATAAACGGCATTGTTCCGGAAAATGACTGTCCGTTCTGTATGTCCCGACGAAGAATGCAGCAGCAGTACATCGACCGGTTCCACGAAACGTATGATCACAGATTAACGATCTCTGAGATGCCACTTTTTCCCGAAGAGATCTGTGGAAAAACGGTGCTCTTACAGTATGCCCAACTGCTTTGTGGGAAGTGAAAGAATGAAAAGCAACCTTTCAGTACATCACAAGAAATCCAAACGGAAAAAAAACCTGTCTCTGCTTCAGGTCATCTCATCGGTAGAACCGACGATTACCATTGAGGATAAAACTGAGGAGATAAATCCATCACAGCTTTCTGTACCATTTTTGCATACAAAAGAAGCAGATATTGGCATAGCAAATATCGAGGGAAAAAAATCTGTGTATCTCAGACTCTTTTTTGAGGGCTAGCAGGAATTATCATGACAGAAAAAATGATAAAAACAGAAGCAGAAGGAGAAGGACCCATTCCGGATAAAATGCAGGTATTCCTGGAGAGTCTGGATAATCAAAGCCGATCAATAGTTACCTCTCTCTCCCATCGGAACCATGCAAGTATTGATGAACTGGCGTTTGAAACCGGTATTCCTCATCATGAAGTTCTCAGACGCATGAATGAGGTCATTATTCCACAATCCAGAAAAATACTGGCAAAACATGCCGTCAGGTTTGAAAAATCCCGGATTGACCCGGTAACCGGAGAGAATGTCATATTTTCATGGTGGATTGATAAGAATATACCATTATATCTGAATAATATTGAAGTTTTTGACGATACTCATTCTGTACTGCTCATCGCAGAAGTTCCCGGTCTTACTCTCTCTGAACCGTTCAGTAGTCGGATTCATTATCGAAACGGCGTATTACAGATTGAACTTTTCAAAGAAAGCGAAACGATAACGACATCTTATCCCGAAGATAAGGAGTAATATGACAGCAGGTAACAGAGGTAATCAGAACATGAGACGAAAACAGAGTAACAATGTGAAATTATTGTCACGATATCGTTATATCTATTGTCTGATCGAGAGCCGGAAAAAATGTTATCTGCAATGTAGTGGCGTTGGTGGTGCCGGAATCAGCATGGTTCATTTTAAGGATCTTGCAGCAGTTGTATCTGAAGCCACGAATGAAAAATATGAGATACTTGATGAAGGCGTGTCTCATGAAAAAGTCGTGGAGACCATTCAGAAGAATTATTGTGTCCTGCCAATGGGATTTGGTCAGATTACGACTGAACAGGACATCAAAGGATTTCTGAACAAGAATTATTCCCATCTCAAACGTCTCTTCAGTGAACTGGAAGGCAAAACAGAACTGAGCCTGAAAGTCATGCTGAAGATGGATAATCTGTTACAGGATATCACCGCATCAGATCGCAAAATAAACCATCTGCAACAGAAAATTGCATCAGAGTCTGAAGATGCAGCGTATTATGATAAAATTGAGATGGGAAAACTGGTGGAAGATCAGGTGAAAAAAACAGGAGATAGGATCACCTCCGATATTATCCGGGAATTACAGACGCATTCTGAGAAGTACTGCAAAAATCAGAATCTGACCGAAGAGATGATTCTGAATGGGGTTTTTCTTGTAAAAAAAGAGAACGAACCTGCATTTGACCGGGCAGTCGATGCGATCGAGGAAAAATATGGAGATCGTGTAGAGATAAGATACGTAACTTCTCCTCCGTATGATTTTGCGGACCTGCGAATCAGGAGATGAATATGGTTTTATCAGATGGATTATCCGGAAACCGTTTCTGGTATCGCGGCGGCAGATGTGGATTCATAAACCAAAAAAACGAGAGGAGGTTACATTATGACTGAAGAAGAAAAAAACCACGAGGAAAGTATCGTTGAAGAGACCATTGAGAACCTGATTCCCGGCCTGGGCAAAGTTGTCAAACATCTTAAGAACCAGTCTCCGGAATTTCAGAAACGTATTGATGAGACTGATAAGGAGATCAGAGAGCGTCTGGCAAAAGGCGAATCATCTCAGCCAAAGGTATCTTACAATTATAGTGTCCGGACGCTTGCCGGACAGCAGGGGCGACAGAGCCCACAGGGAATGCGTTCAGTAAAGAAAGCAGAGAAACCCAAAATTTCTGAACCTATTGTGGATGTCTTTGAGGAAGAGGATGCCATACGGATCATCGCTGAACTTCCGGGCATCAGAGAGGAAGATATCCGGGTGACGAAAGATGACCGAAAACTGACTATTGAGGCGGAATACGGGAAAAAGAAATATCGTAAAGAGATCCCGTTACCGTATCCGGCTGAAGAATCCAGCCGGAGATATCAGAACGGTATTCTGGAAATTGAGATGAAAAAGAATGGTTCTTGAGATCAACGAGGACAACCTGAAACATGGGTTACTCGGACTGGTGCTGGCCATTGTGGAGATTGTACGGGACGCCCTGAACCTTCAGGCCATGAGGAGGATGGAATCCGGCCTTCTTACAGAAGAAGAGATGGAACGGCTCGGAAAGGCACTGATGGAACTTGACATCGCCATCGAAGAGATCAAAGCAGAGCAGGGGATTGTGGAATCGGTAAAGTCGGTCCGTGACGGACTGGATGAAATAGTCGATGATGTTCTTGACAGAATCATAAACCCTGAACGCTGGGCAGAGGAAGAAGGACAATCTATAGAATAAGTGACATCGATGACAGACGAGTGTATTTTTAAAAAATTAATCAGGGAACTCATTCACGAAGAGATGGACCGGATTTGTGAGGAGTTTAAACCGATTATCAGAGAAATGGTTGCGGAGGAATATGAACGCCGGATTCTGGAGAGGTTAAAACCAGTTATCAGGGAGATGATTGCGGAGGAATATGATCGCCGGTCTCCGGAGATTCCCGATAAAACCATTTCGGAAATGAACGCCGCCCCTCCACCACCAGATCCCGGTGTGGAACGTCTGCCGGAGAAACCGGAGCCGGAAAATATTCCTGGAACAGTGCCGGAAGATGCTCCGGGATTAGTCCCTGCTCAGGAAAGTATGCCGGGACCTATTCCTGAGACGGAAAATAACCGGATACCACCACCCATACCCGAAAATGATAGTGCTATACAATACAATACCCCGGATGAATCTGAGGGCCTGTATATCTATGGCATTATTGATTCACCAGCAGACATTCGTCTGGGCGATATCGGGATTGATGGTGCCGGGACATATACGATTCCATTCCGGGATATTTCTGCAATTGTGCACCAGTGTCCGGCAAAACCATATCAGAGTGAAGATACCGAGACAGTGAATACCTGGGTTGCCAGTCATCAGAATGTGCTGGATATTGTATCAGAACAATTTGGTATGGTTCTTCCGTTTGGATTTGATACGATTATCACCTCAAACGGGACTGAGAGCACCGGGGAGGTCTTCCAAAACTGGATTACAGAAGAATATGAACGGCTTCGTAACAAACTCGACCGAATCCATGGAAAGAAAGAATACGGCGTTCAGGTATTCTATCACCCATCCACCATGAGTGATAAAGTGCTCACAGACAGTGATGTGATCCGGTCATTAAAGGAAGAGATGGAGTCAAAAGGTCCCGGCGTTGCCTACATGTATCGGAAAAAGATTGAACAGGCAGTAGAACAGGAGATGTCAGTCCTGGTCGATGCTGAATTCAACGATATGTTCGGACAGATTACCGGTTTATCTGATGATACCAAAGCTGAGAAAGTAAAACGAACCGGGGAGAAGGATAAGGTGATGATGATGAACCTGTCCTGTCTGGTTACAGACGAACATTATCCTGAACTTGGAGACGTCCTGGAGATAATGAATGACAGGAAAGAATATTCGGTGCGGTTTACCGGCCCGTGGCCACCGTATTCGTTTGTATAGGCTGAGTAATGGCGGCTTTTTAGACCCCAAATGAATTGATAATTCTGGCAACAAGAATCACAGCGGGTTTTCCCCTGACGGTTATGAGTTTTGCCTTATTGTCACAATATATTTTTTTGTTGTTTTTCGAGAGGTAAATCATTTCAAATTGTGCTTTATTTGTTGCGCGGAATTGATCATTAATATACTGAAAGTCAGAGTCGCAATTCTCATCAATGAAATCTCTGTGATTCTTTGCAATAAACTCTTCACGGGTATACTCAAGCATTTCAAGTGTAGCGTCATTGACTTCAATCAATTTATCCAGATGACCATTGTTAAATTCAAAAAGAACGATGGCATCACTTACGCCATTGAATATCATTCTGAATTTTTTTTCATTTTCACGAAGCAAATTCTCCATTTTTTTGTCATGGGTGATGTCATGAATCGTTTCTATGACTCCGGTCATAGCACCACTGGTATCATAGAGTGGAGCACATATCGCTCTTATAAATTTCTCTTCCGAATTCTGAGAAATGGACGTCTTGACTTCAATCGTGTCACCGTTGATTAAATAATTATCATAATCGGAACCGATGGTACTGAGATCTCCTGAAAGAATATAGGAGGTAAGTACCGGGTGTTCATTTGGATATAATGAAGAAATTGTTTCCTTAGCGCAAGCACCTTTAACATTCTGTTTTGTAAGGCCGAAAAATTGTTCTGCTTTTTTGTTCCACTGACAGATTTTTCCGTCTTTGTCTGCAACAAGCGTGGCATCCGGTAAAAAATCGATGATAGCATTGAGGGTATTATTGGTTTCCTTTATTTTGATGATATTACGCTGATTTTCGACCAGTATTTTGATCTGTTTAATGAGTGAAGCAAATTTTGCTTTAAAATCACCGCTTTTTTCCACATAGTAATCTGCACCATTGTTGAGCGCTTCAATGACGACTTTTTCCTCTCCCTGACCTGTCAGGATGATAAATGGAATTGAAGGGTAAAGTATGCGTACCTGTTTGAGAAAAGCAATTCCGTTCATTTCAGGCATCTTATAGTCAGAGATAATAGCATCGAATTGATATTCTGCCATTTTTCTGAATGCTTCTTTTGCTGACTGAACAGAGGTAGTGTGAAACTCTTTATATCTTTCAAGAAGACGGTTAATAGCCTCACGGATTATAGGTTCATCATCTACTATCAATAATTCAATCATAACAGAATTTTTCCTCTTTAGTAATGCCTACACTTAGAGTTAATATAACACTTGTGAATTGTTAATACTACCTCAAATACGGGAGAAAATCGAAGAAGAAAACAGGGAGAAGGAGGTTCCGGTCTGCAATGGGGGATAAAGGGAACAGACGGATTGCCGGCTGCCACCCCACTCGTATCTCTTCTTTCAGTCGGACAGGTGTATATCCAGTGATATCCGGATCATATTCTGATTACAAATCCGGGCGGTTTTCCTGAGGGGATGACGAAGGGATGTGGGCAAGGATTGCATTGAAGTAACCGCTGCTTCTGCTCACTCGCACATGTGGCTGCCGGCGAGAAGGAGAGAGCGGTATTGGTGAGATTGGTATGATTTTGAATGAGAGATGAGGCGAAATAACGATTAGGACGGAAATGGATGCTTTAAAAAAATGGAATTAATTACTATCATTTCATTTTAACTCTCAAATCGTGTATAACTATATATTGTCTCATCTAATTAGAAAAGTAAGTATGAAAATCGAGGCGCGAATCGATCTTCTCAAAGAAAAAGTTCTTGAGGATGATTTCCTGAAAGGGAGGGGGCTTGGGAATGAAATTCCGTTCTGGATATTTGATTATCCACTGGAACATGAATTATTCATTCGCACCTCTGTCGACAGGCTGGTACAGACGCCAAAGAAAAATTCAGTTCACGTTCTTGTGATTGATCTTTACGCATTATGCCTGAAAAATCTCGAAAATAAAATATCATATGATAAAATATCAGAATTTGAACTGAGCAAGGGTTCGGATAAATTATTAGAGAAGCTCAGAATTACCCTGAAACCTAAAAATGTTAAATATTCAATCAGTGAACAAATTGCTTCAGAAGTAAATCTCAGTATGGTTTTCCTTACCGGTATCGGTAAAGCCTGGCCTTTGATTCGGTCACATTCTGTTCTGAATAATCTCCAGCCGATAATGGGCAATATACCCCTTGTTGCCTTTTATCCGGGAGAGTACGACAATCATGAACTGAGTCTTTTTGGAAAGTTTAAGGATGCTAATTATTACCGGGCGTTTCAGCTCATAAACGACAGGGAAACCTAACTGGAGGGAAAATATGTTAGATACAAAAATGCAGGATTTGTTTCAGAACGACATTCGACGGGAAATTAACGGCGTTATCAAAGTCGATCAGGACGATGAAAAGAACGTCTATACAGAACTGGATGAATCTGTGGTAACAAAAGAATCGCTAAAACATATTGACCAGTTCTTTCAGCGATACCTCAGATCCACAACAACACCCACCGATAAAACAGGCGTGTGGATCTCCGGGGATTTCGGTTCCGGAAAGTTACATTTTCTCAAAATTCTGTCGTATCTGATGGAGGCTCAATGAGCCTTCCCATTGCTCAGATTCTCACGATGCCGGAAGGCAAAACACTGGAGTTCAAACGCGATCTCTCTTCGCCGAAGAACATAATCAAGACACTGGTTGCGTTCTCCAACACTGCCGGAGGACGCCTTCTGATTGGTGTGGAGGACGGTTCACATGAAATTTCCGGCGTAGAAAACCCACTGGATGAGGAAGAGCGTCTGTGCAGTCTGATAGCTGATTCTATCCGGCCACGTCTTGTGCCGAATGTGGAGCTTCTTGCTGTCGGTGAGAAGACTCTTCTGGGCGTTGAGGTGTATCCGAGTGGTTCCCGGCCCCACTGGGTAAAAAAGGAAGGACAGGCCGATGGTGTGTATGTCAGGCTTGGTTCTACCAACCGAAAGGCCGACCCGGAACTTATCTCTGAGCTTCAGAGGAGTGCGTCCGGTGTTTCATATGATGAGATGCCGGTGCCGGATCTCTCCGGTGATGATCTTGATCTTGAGGCTGCTCAGAAAAATTTCAGGGGGGTCCGGGAGTTAAGCGAAGAGGAGTTAGTAACCCTTAAATTTCTGACACGGGTGCAGGGTAATCTTGTGCCGACCAGAGGCGCCATGCTTCTGTATGGAAAGAAGAGGGATTTTTATTTCCCGGATGCCTGGATTCAGTGCGGGAGGTTTATGGGAACGGATAAGGCATACATCTTCGACCATATTGATATCAACGAGAATCTTCCGGACGCTGTTGAGAGTGTGATGCTTTTTCTGAAGAAACATGCCTTCAGAGGTGCTGACTTCTCTGAAATCCGGCGAAAGGATGTCTGGAGTATTCCCCTTACGATTCTTCGTGAGGCTCTGATTAACGCCATTGTTCATGCGGATTATTCCCAGAAGGGGGCACCCATCCGGGTCTCTTTCTTTGATGACCGGATAGAGATCGAAAATCCCGGCATTCTTCTTCCCGGCATGACGATTGAGGATGTGAAGCAGGGCGTTTCAAAGATCAGAAACCGTGTGATTGCCCGTGTTTTTCGTGAGCTTGATTTGATTGAGCAGTGGGGAAGTGGGTTTCGCCGGATTCTGAAAGAGGCGGAGGAACTGAATCTGCCTGAGCCGGTGATGGAAGAGATCGGGATGAGGGTTCGGGTTACTGTTTTTCTGGCGGAGGCTATAGAGCTTCAGTTGGATCAGGAATCTGACAGGGACCAGGACGGGACCCAGTCACCGACCCAGTCACCGACCCAGTCACCGACCCAGTCTGATGATTCTGTTCAGAAGTTGTTGCTGGCACTTGTTGACGGGGATAAATCCTCAGGGACGTTACGAAACATTCTGAATCTCAAGCACCGTCAGACGTTCCGGGACAATTATCTGCATCCTGCTCTGAAACACGATTATATTGAAATGACAATCCCGGATAAACCCATGAGCAGCAAGCAGAAATACCGCCTGACTGAAAAAGGCCGGGCGTTTCTGGCCGGAGATCAGGAGGGAGTACATGAATCCTGATACAGATGAGAACCGGGACAGTATCCTGAATGAAAATAATCCTGACAGCAGCACACTTTTTGATCGTGTGGTTTCTATCATTGAGCAGGCCAGAGCAAACACGGTCAGGGCAATCAATTCCAATATGGTCGTATCCTACTGGCTTATCGGAAGGGAAATTGTAGAAGATATTCAGGCGGGCAGGGAACGTGCTGATTATGGAAGACAAACAACTGAAGAACTTTCAGAAAATCTAACCCGGCACTATGGGAAAGGATTTTCAGCTGCAAATCTCAGACTTTTCCGTAAATTTTACCTTGAATATTCTGATCGCAGTATTGATGATTCCCGGCAAAACAATCCAGTGACTCATTCTCTGTCATCTTCCGAAAAAACCGGGAGGGCGTATGATTCGGCAACCTTTATTAATGATGAATTTGTTACCCAGCGGGTACAAAATTCAAAAGGATACCCTTTGGGTGCTCTATTCGATGATGGCGAACTGAATGTTGGTTTAAATCCCCGGCTAAGCTGGTCACATTATCGTGCATTAATGCGTGTGAAAAAAAAGGACGCACGATTATTTTATGAACAGGAAACCGCAGAATGTTCCTGGGATAGACGGACATTAGAACGGCATATCCGTTCACAGTATTATGAACGAATGCTAAAAAGTCAGCAACCGGAAGATCTGCGAAAATCCGGTCGTGAAATGACTCTCTCTACATCAATAGCTATTGATTCATTAAAAGATCCGTATGTTCTGGAGTTTCTTGATCTGCCGGAGATCTCAGTTCTCCATGAAAGTCATCTGGAAGCTGCAATTATTACCCATCTCCAGTCCTTTTTGATGGAACTGGGCAAGGGTTTTGCATTTGTGGGAAGGCAGAAGAGAATGCGTTTTGCTGATACCGATCTCTACGTTGATCTGGTCTTTTACAATTGTATTCTGAAATGTTATCTGCTCGTTGATCTTAAGATGGGAGAACTTTCCTACAGGGATGTGGGGCAGATGGATGGTTATGTACGAATGTTTGATGATCTCTACATAGCTGAAGATGACAATCCCACAATCGGGCTGATTCTCTGCACTGACAAAAATGATGCAGTTGCCCGGTACTCGGTTCTGAGTGAGCGGAAACAGATTTTTGCTTCTAAATATATGCTATATCTGCCAACTGAAGAAGAACTGGCAACTGAGCTTCGTCGTGAACGCTGTCTGATTGAGGAGAGGTTAAATGATGAAAAAAATCGCGGGGAAGGATTAACCGGGGATGAGGATGAATGAAACTGAGTGAAATCAGTTACCGGTCTGATGGAATCAATCGAACCCGGTCCAGAATCCATTCCTTAATCAATACCCTGACCCAAGGCCCCGGTATGGCAGCATCCCTTTGGCGATATATGACACCAGAATAGGATTTCTGATATTGAAATTACCAGCCCGGATCTTCGCCACCGTCAGATTGTTCGGGAGATGTCCGGGGCTCATGATCTCAATACGGTTGTCGAAGATACACAGCCGGATCGGTGCATTGATCAGATAATCCCTGTGCACCAGAGCATTGACCCGCAGCTCCTCAAATACCACCGGTGAGATCTCCGGTAATCTGGGACCGGGCGCCCGACTACAGGGGAGGTTACTAAAAAAACGAACGGGTTGTTCACATTCGTGTGAGATCAGGCCACTGGCAGGGAATTACCCCCCTGCGTTTTGAAATATTTGTCAAGCTCTATCTCCACCCAGTCCTGGATACCGCGGGTCTTCATCCACAGCCTGTTTTCCGCCGGTTCATAGACCACCTGGTATGCTGTCCTGTTGGGCCACGTCGCCCCGCCTTCATCAAAGGGAACGTCCATTATCTGCATCATCCTTTCAGGGGTTATCCGCCCCTTGTACTCGTTGCCCAGCGCGAGCAGGTTCTCCCTCCGCTGCACGCTCCTGTCCTCCGCGTCGACGGGGAGCGCCAGCCCCCATGACGGGTCTGTGAAATCGTTGGTGGCAACAAGCAGCCCCGGCTCCTGCCCGCCCCTCCTTCTGATGTCGGAAATGGCAATCTCGTACGAATATGCCGCATCCCGGTCTCCCGCCTGCACAATAAAGGCGTAGTTGGAGCGAGTGGTTTTCATGGCGGCATCGAACTGTGAATAATGCGGGTAATCCGTCAGGAACCGCGTCATCTCCACGGGAAGGAGGAGCCGGTCCACATCGATGGTGTTGCCGCCGGATTTGGCCCCTTCATTGAGCTCAAAGAATACGCCGTTTGCGTTCATCACGGTAAACGAGGTGACCTGCCCGGGATAACAGACCATGGCAACCGGTATGTCGTCGACCGGGTTATAGACGACCAGATTCAGGTACGGGGAGAGCTTCTTGAAATCCGGCCCAAGGTCCAGGTTTCTCCCCAGCACGAGAAGCCCGCCGGGAGTATAATTGCCCCAAGCCGCAATCCCCGAGCATCCCGCCCCTTCCTGCACCTGGATGAACTGGATGCTGAGGATTTGCTCAAGAATGGCCACCTTTTCGGGAGGCAGTCCCGAAGTCTCGCTTATCCCTGACATCACTTCCCTGAACTTTTCGGGATACTTGTCATAGGCCATTACAGAAAAGGTCTCGATCATCCCGTAATCGATCCCCTTGCTCTTGATGCAATGCTCATCAATGGCAACATGGTAAAATTCCCGGATCTCGTCCCTGAGCAACCCGCCGTACTGTCTGCCCATCTCCTTGTAACTGCCACTGAGCTGGAGTACCCCGATATTCCCCGCCCTGTACAGCTTCCCTCCTTCAAATTCTTTTACAAAACGAACGTCCTTATCCGGAGAAGAGCCGGAACCAAGGAAGAACAGTAACAGGCAGCAAAACAGGATCCCGATTATCAGCACGCAGTATACTACTGGGATTTTATTCTTCATATGTTCCAATAACCCGCTGTGATGATAATTGTTTGTACGAGGGGGTACTGCTGTTTCTCTTTTTCCAGTTGAAGGATTTTGTTAATAGCATTGTCCCGGAGAACCGCCGGCATGATCCCGAAGCAGATGTGGGAGAGAACGTCACGGGATTTAAAAAAAAGAGAGCCGGAGAAGTTTTGGGAGAACGGTGCATGCGGCTTGCGAATCAGACCTTTCAGCAACCGTTTCCTCAATACGAACGGTGACTTATGCTCTCACTGCGTTCCTGCAAAGCTCTAAAACCTCTTTGGGATCAAAACGGAGTACAATCTCAGTCTCTTCCTCGTCATTGTACTGCAGACTTTTTTCAAGGTCAATGAGCTCATTAAGCTCAAGGCGGTCAAGGTACATAGTAAACTCCTCCCATGACAATTTTTCACATCCGGCCTGAGATAAATTCAGAGTTTCTGAATTGAGTAACTCCGTCTTCAGTTTTTTGTTTATGTGGTACTTCGCAGAATTCAGCAGGCCGTTGACACTGCGTTCCTCCAAATTCCTGGCAATATTGTAGATGATGACCAGTTCGGGTAGTTCAAGAACCTCGACTATACTAAACAGATCCGGGTACCTGGTAGATAAGAGAGCATCCCGGATATTCTGATCTTCAATAGCGGTATTATCGGCGGATTCCGCATTTATAGAGCTTTTAGATAAGAGATATATACAAAACTCCAGACTACCTTTGTGAAGGTCACTGGCGACAATCTCCCGTATTTGTCTCTGTGATATGACACCGGGATAGTAGGCTTTACTGGCTACTTCACTCATTATGGATGTCAGCTCCTTCTTCGTATACGGAGGAAAGCAGATCTCTTCCGGCTGGAAGAGCGACAGAGTGGAGGGCTCAAGGGTGTCCTTTATGTTATAATTAACATCATTCACTGTCGCAATGATGCTGATACGAACGCCCGGATAGTCACGGTGCAACTGAAGCAACCAGGAGATCACGTTATCGAGGTCTTTGTTAGCCCGTACCGCATTGATCCCATCAAGACAGACAATGAGTATTTTGTTCTCACTGACAAGCAGATTGCCAAGTTGCCTTGAGACCGTTTTGAGATTTAGCATTTTGCCCTCGAATTCAGTCCCTGAGGCTTCGGCATAGATTTCTTGTAAGATGTAGGTCGCGTTCCTAAAGAAACCACAGCTGACAAAGACAGGAATACAGCTTTCAGGTGTGTCTGAAAGCCATTCGATGGTTCTTCGGGCGATGGTTCTTTTTCCGGTGCCGGGAATGCCACGGAACAGAGTGTGTCCGGGAACGACGCCCTGCCGGACCGGCAGGAGGTGTGTAGTGATTTTTTTAAACTGCGCATCACGGACCTTCAGGGTTTCCGGTTCGTATATCTCAGTCCGAATATTTATTTTTCTTCGAAGTGTTGATTCTTTCAGGTAACGTTTTACCATGTTTAATCAGATTTGCGGAGCATCACCTTAAACGTAGTCCGAGGTCTCCGGAAGTGTTCACTTCGCAGGATATTGAATCTGAAAACCAAGAAATGCCTCTAATCGTCGCCTATCACGTTATTCATGGGCACGCATCCGGCTGGGAACGGGCCGGTGTGGATACGGTTGATTGATCTCCGGGTTGCTACGGGTGCCAGGAACCCTCCTGCTAATAATCCGCCAGACCGACCGGCGCATTGCAACGGTTATTATCGGAGATAAATACGTATAATCCACCTGCACATACAAAAGAATGATGAAGGAGATTGTCCAAATACAGAACAAGAGATATCTGGTGTGAATCAATGGCTGGAGAGAGCATAGATCAAAGTATCAGGGAACCTATCATATCAATCCTGAAAAAACATGGAGCACAGCGTATCGCAATTTTTGGTTCATATGCACGGGGAGAAGCCAGAGCCGGGAGTGATATTGACATTCTGGTCAGATTTGATCGTCCCAAAAGCCTTTTTCAGCTGGTGCGTATCGAGGATGAACTTACCAGTACCCTCCACCGGGATATCGATCTGCTCACTGAAAAATCAATAAGCCCTCATCTCGCCGGACCAATTCACCATGATGAAGTGGTGATCTTCGGATGACGGGCACGCTTCCGGTTAAAACCAATCAGTCTAACCCAAACTTTTATTTCACCACCACTGCTCACGGCTTTCCGGCAGTGGCTCAATAAGCGAAGGGTCGTCCTCAAACCGATGATTGACCGCCTGCCCAACCGGATGCCAGATCAGATCATCACCGGCATAGGGACCGGGGATCTCCCCGGTACCGGAAAGCCAGTTCTGGTATTCAGAACGGCTGAGAATGGCCGGCATCCGGTCGTGAATGCCAGCCGCCTCTTCAGTGACCGCTGTCGTTACAATGGCACAATGTTCTCCCTTCCGGTCCAGCGTCCCGGCAAAGGCGAAGAGAGGCCGCTGCTTCAGTGAGAAATAGAACGGCACTTTCAGGTGGCCAACCTTTGTCCATTCATAATAGCCATTGGCCGGAATCAGGCACCGGTGTCGTTCGGCATCTCCATAGAAACCTTCAGCAGCCAGTGCCTCGGCCTGGACATTAATCTGAAGAGAACTATCATTCCGGAGAGCAATACCCCAGACGGCCACTTCCCATGCCATCTCAGGGCCGGCCCCCGTGATGACCGGAACGGATGACTGGGGGCCGATATTGTAGGACGGGTCAAAAGACGCAAGAGGGTTATAGACGCCAAAGAACTCAGTGCCATCGTCGATATGATATAATGCAAAACGGCCGCAGATGATTGTTCACCTCTGGTTTTGTGTCAGCGTGAGATTACAAGAAACCTTGCACTGCGATAATAGGTAGTCGGAGGGAACTGTCCTTCGCTGCCATCTACTGTTTCATACTGTTGCACCTAAAAATGACGCAGTAGATATGCTTACGTTACATCCGTACTATGCCATTGAAAAGCAGCGATCTCGCATCACGGCTGGAAATTTCTAAGACTACGGTATTAAGGCGGATAAAAAAGCTTGAAATGCTTGGTCTTGTTGAGAAAAAGGGTTCAGGACCACATACCCACTATACGATTAAAAAATAAGTGTGAGGAACCGGTTCTGGTGATAACTGTCACTTCCCCGGGTAAACCGGTGCACACCCAACCCTCACACTCCTCTCCTTCTTCGCCAGCACAAAGACCCACCTGACTTCCTCTCAGGCACGCCGGAGCAGGGTCAGGTAATGTCCTACGTCAAACCGCCCGGCCGGCTGCCACCCCGTAACGCCTCTAAGCGTCTTCTTCCACTTCACTCACGGGCACACTTCCGGCTGGATAAATAAAAGAAACAGGGTGGATTTAGGAAAGTTTTTGACTAATGCTGACATAGTAAAATAATAGTCAAGCTAAAAGTCACATTATATAATTTGACTCCATGGAACATTGGAAAGAACAGGCGTGACATTCAAAAAATCCATGAAAAACAACAGGGAAGAACTATCCGGAGATAAACTGCGAAAGGCAGCAGAAGAGCGACTGGCAGAAAAAGGGATGGAATCTACCAGCCTGTGCGGGACAACCGAGGAGCAAAAGTTAATCTACGAATTGCAGGTTCATCAGATCGAACTGAACCTGCAAAACGAAGAACTCAGAAACGCATGGCAGGCGGCAGACGAACTCCGGCAGCAATACCAGACGCTCTTTGACGTAGCACCGGTCGGGTATCTGGTACTTGATAAGGACGCTGTCATTCTTCAGTTCAACCAACGTGCCACCCAACTCCTCGATACCACCGAAGACCACATGGTCGGACGGCGTCTTGGAGCGTTTCTTGACCAGAAAGCTCTTGCTGTCTTTAACGCTTTATTTGCGTCTTCCCTTAGCCCGGAATTTGACAGTCCCTGTGAATTTACCTCCACTCTGAACAATAGCTCACTCTCAGAAACCCATTACCTGCACTTTTTAGGGCGGTGTATTCAGTCAGGAAATCCTCATGTTCATTGTATTGTCTCCATCAGTGACATAAGCGAAATCCATCAGTATCAGGAGTCGCTCCGGGAGGTCAACAAAAAACTCCATCTCCTCTCCAGCATAACCCGGCACGACATCATTAATCAGGTCATGGCACTTAGCATAGCACTGGAAATCATCCGGATGAAACGAAAACAGGATGCACCGATTGATGAGGAACTTGCCATGTGTGAGTCAGCACATCAAACGATTGAGCGTCTGATTCGGTTCACCCACGATTATGAAAGTCTTGGTGTGCATAAACCGGTCTGGGAGTCTGTCCGGACCGTCGTTGAAAAGGTTCAGCAGAAAATCAGCATCCCGGTTACGAGTGATCATTCTCTCTTTGCTCTCGAAGTGTATGCCGATATGATGTTTGCGAATGTCTTTGCCAATCTGTTTATCAACGCCGAGCAGCATGGAGGTGATCTCAGCAGGATTACGGTCTCATTTTATCAAAACGGTCCGGAAGGCATTCTGGTCGTTGAAGATAATGGCAGCGGCATTGCCAATGATATGAAAGAAAAGATTTTTGACTGGGGCGTTGGGGATGGAACCGGAACCGGTCTGGGGCTCTTTCACTCCTCAGATATTATGGGCATTACTGGCATCAGTATCTGTGAAACAGGAACGCCGGGAGAGGGTGCCCGGTTTGAACTGCATATACCGGCAGGCGTCTGGCGATATGATAATGAGAAGTCATGATCGCCCAAATTATGGCCCTGTCTGGGAACCGCACCACAACGACCAGCTCTTCTGTCTGGCTGAGGGAAGGCGCCAGAGGTTTCATGAGAACGAGTTAAAAACTGCTCGCAAACTGCGAAAAACAGCTGAAAAAAAGTCTGAATCAGAAGGGATCTGAACCCGCCTGCATAACCGGGAGAGTCGGGGATCAAAAGCTGATATACGAACTGCAGATTCATAAAATTGAACCTGAGCTACAAAACGAAGAGCTCATCAAAGCAAATGACGTTGCAGACAAACTCCGGCAGCAGTATCAGACACTCTTTAACGTAGCACCGGTCAGACACTTTATGCTGAAAGCTGACAGTATCAACTGGCAGGCTGAATTATTCTTCTTAGTACGCAAAGAGAAGACACTCGGAAAACGCCTTGCTGCATTTTTGGATCAGAAAAATATAAGAACATTTCAGATTTTTCTGGTGGAATGTTTACTTCGTTCCGGTATCCCTCCCTGTGAACTCTATTACAGGGGAGGTGAATTGCAGGCGATTGATGCTGTCATCAATAAACTGGATTCGGGATGGCTTGAATAAGTAAAAATCAGGGATTCTCTTCAGCGTCTCCATAACATTGAATCTGTGGAGCCTGAAGACCAGACTCCCTCCGGTAACAACAGCATAGCTATAAAAAAATTTAAGACAATTCTCTTATATAATGGTTCCAA
>Ga0222681_1000127_pt1 | contig 28712 bp, 40 predicted proteins | sample AntAcemetage1006_FD_179844 | JGI IMG/M metagenome (GOLD analysis project Ga0222681, IMG submission 179844) | Saline water microbial communities from Ace Lake, Antarctica - #1006 | ecosystem: Environmental > Aquatic > Non-marine Saline and Alkaline > Saline | place: Antarctica: Ace Lake... | reverse complement strand
ATATGCTCAAAAAGCTACTTGACAAGCTAAGGTTAATATTTATATTATGAGCGTCCGTTCATAACTAATTGGAGGAAATGATGCCCAGACCGCGTAAAAGAAGATTTGTGCAGGTACCCCCCCTTGTGAACGGGTTTCAGCCAAACCGATTACCGCCATGGGGCAGGGAAGAGATCGTTCTCCCTGTTGAAGGCCTAGAGGCAATCCGGCTGAACGATTTTGAGGGACTGGACCAGGAGACCGCGGCTGATAGGATGGGCGTGTCTCGCCCTACCTTTGGGAGAATCCTGAGTGAGGCGAGGAGGATTGTAGCTGAGGTCTTGGTGATGGGCAAGGTCCTTCGAATTGAGGGCGGTGATTTTGAGATGCCGCCTAACAGGAGGAGAAGGCGCCAGCGTGGTCGGGGCGGACCATTTTGAAAGGAGGTGTTCAGCATGCCAGGATTTGACAGAACAGGTCCACAGGGAGGCGGACCCATGACCGGCGGCGGTCGAGGGCTTTGTAATCCCGCAGGAGGCCAAAATCCGTTGGGACGCGGCCGTGGATTTGGTGGAGGTCGCGGGTTTGGAAGAGGATATGGCCCAGGCCGAGGCTATGGCAGAGGTTACGGGGTACAAGACGTTTATCCCGCTTCGAGAGGCTATTCCGGTCCAGGATACGGTCCTCAGCCCTATTCCATGGGCCCTTCGGAAGAGATTAACGTACTCAGGGCCGAGACCGATGCCATAAAGGGGAGCCTTGATGAGATCAAGAGGCGTCTCGCGGAACTGCAGAAAGAGCCTCAGGGAGAGTAGCACCTTCTATCGCTAACACGCGAAGGATTCCGGTGCTATTTGTAGCGCGGGGGCGGTCCAGTCTGGCCGCCCTCGCAGTTTTTTACACTGATTCAAATAGTGATAAATTCGTAATGAGTGGCATTCATTCCCGTCTTGCGGGATTTATCTTCCTATCAATCTCAGGCGGGACTCAACTATTTGACAATCTCTGCATTTCAAAGGGATTTATCTGATTCCAGCTATTGAATTATTGTCGACAAGACATATATTTAAATGTTGTGGACATCAAAGCCACGAGCAAAAGATGCTTGACTATGGGGGTCTTTTTTTATATGAAAAGAACCGAGACCTTTGAAAAACGTCCCCTTTCGCCCAATCTCTGCGTTGCGTTTAAATTTTAATCCTCGAAATATTTACTATATTCCTGCGGTTAAAATTCTCACGCGCCTTGATCTTGAACGAAATTGAACATTTTTCAAAGGTCTCAAACCATTTCGGCTGATTTTACAAAAGTTTCTAAAATATTTTGAATTTAGGAGGTTTTCTTGTTATGCAGGATGGAAGAATTGCAATACCGAGTACGGGGCCGGGTGGTCTCGATGGTGAAAGGTCGGGGCACTTTGGCCACTGTGATGTTTTTACCTTTGTGGATGTTGAAGGAGGGGAGATTACGCAGGTCACAACTATCCCCAACCAGAGCCATGTTCAAGGGGGATGCATGGTCCCTGTGAATCTGTTAGCAAGTCATAACGTCAAGGCCTTGATCGTAGGAGGCATCGGCATGCGGCCCCTGATGGGATTCAAACAGGTCGGGGTGGATGTGTATCATGATGAAACCCGGCCACAGATCAGACCGGTGGTCGAGGACTTGATAGAGGGAAAGCTCCCCATGATTAGTGATAATCAGGTCTGTGGAGGCGGTGGGGGAGCCGTGAATTAGTTGCAGTCACTATCATTGATGCAAAAAGAGGTTCGTTTTGATGGAGAGAGAGAAACCGGTTGATGATATATATCAAATGCTGTCGGAATCGGGATATGCTGACAAGGCCATTGAATACTTTCAGTCCAAGAGAAATATCGGCGTTATTGAAGATGCGGATCAGGTGACGGATCTCACAGGGCCCTGCGGGGACACCATGAAGATCTCGCTCAATATAGATGGCGACAGGATAAGCGATGCCAAAATTCAAGTACTCGGCTGCCCGGGCGCTGTAGCATCAGGCTGCGCCCTGGTAAGTCTTGCCAAAGGGAAGACCCTGCAGGAGGCAAGAGACATTGATTTAGACGAGCTTTATCGTGAACTCGATAAAATGCCCGATCAAAAGGTCCATTGCGCCCGCCTGGCGATTAAGACGTTGCAGAAGACCCTGGAACAGTACCAGGAACAACGTTCGGACAGGGCCGCATAAATAGGAGAAAGAGATGAAAATAGCAGTAACATCAGTGGGCGCCAACCTTGATTCCGAGGTTGACCCCCGGTTTGGAAGGGCCGCGTATATCATTATAGTTGATTCGGATACCTTTGCCTTTGAGGCAGTGGATAACCAGGAGAATGTCAATGCCATGAAAGGCGCGGGGATTCAGGCGGCCAAGACGGCCAGCGAAAAGGGAGCAGCGATATTGCTGACCGGTTTTTGTGGCCCAAATGCCTTCAAGGCCCTGAATGCAGCAAAGATAGGGGTGGCCAACAACGCAAGCGGATCGATAAGAGAGGCTGTTCAGGCCTATCTTGATGGAAAATTGCCCCTGTCCGATGAGGCAAACGTGGAAGGCCAGTGGTAAAAGAGGAGAGAGAAAATGCCCATTTATGAATTTGAGTGTCTGGATTGCGGTCAGAATACAGAAATACTCGTTGCGAGCAGCGAGACAGAACTGGTTGCCTGCGGCAACTGTGGTAGCCGGAACCTCAAAAAACTCCTGTCAGCGCACGCTGCAGTGAGCCCCACAGGCCGATTCCCCGAAAATGCGGCTGATCGGTGCTGCGGCAGCGAGGGACCCCCTTCCACGTGCGCAGGCCCTGGGAGCTGCTGTGGTCGGGCATAAGTTTACCTTCGATCCCTTACACTAAGTTGACCTATCCGATGATGTTAGAGGCGTGCTTCATCTCCGTTCCCTACCTATCCCCACAACCCAGGACCTCTCTTGAGTTTGGACGCTGATGAACGCAGATCTGTGATTTTATGTTTTTATTATCTGCGTTTATCTGCGGAAATCTGCGTCCCTAAAATAGTCAACTTAAAACCTATACCAAAGAATAACAGTTAATTCAGGAGGCTGAAAGTTAATGGAAAATGAATTTCAAAGCTGCAGCATGAACGCTCAGCAGGATCAACAGAAATTGCAGGACAAAGAAATAGAGGCAAGTCTGAGCCGTATCAAGAACAAAATCCTCGTCATGAGTGGAAAAGGAGGCGTGGGAAAGAGCAGTGTAGCTGCCTACCTCTCAGTCGCACTCGCTAAAAAGGGCCACAAGGTCGGGCTTATGGATGTGGACCTTCACGGGCCAAGCATCCCTCGCCTATTAGGGCTAAAAGGAAATATTGAGCCAGGCACCGAAGGAGGAAAAGCGGGACCGGTCAAATATCTTCCCAACATGGAGGTTATTTCGATTGAACCATTAATGGGAGAGAATAAAGATTCGGCCACTATCTGGAGGGGACCTCTCAAGATAGGAGTGATTAGGCAGTTCATTTCTGACATAGAGTGGAACGATCTTGACTTTTTAGTAATAGATTCTCCTCCGGGCACCGGAGACGAGCCCCTTACTGTAGCTCAAACCATTCCCGGAGCCAAGGCCCTGATCGTGACTACGCCCCAGGAGATCTCCTTAGCAGATGTGCGAAAATCGATTAATTTTTGCCGCCAGGTCAACATGGAGATCTTGGGCTTAGTAGAAAATATGAGCGGCCTTACCTGTCCCCATTGCGGAAAAACGATTGAGTTGTTCAAAACAAAGGGCGGCATGCTGACGGCAAAGGCAGAAGGGCTAAGACTCCTGGCAAGTCTCCCCCTCGAACCGGAGGTAGTACAGCAAGGTGATTTAGGTGGTATGGCGGTGCTCGACAATGATGAATTAGCCTTCACCCGGGAATTCAATAAAATGGTGGACGAAATCGTGAAGTTGAGCCTTACAGAAAGGCCTGCCCTTAGCTGAAGACGGGTCAATTGAGGGGTTGAGGAATTGAGAAATGAGTGACGAATTTGACGATTTTGCTCGTAGCTTGCAGGAACAGATCTTTGAGGAAACAAAGGACGCTTACGGAACAGTAGCCTTTGAGAGGTGGCAAAACCCTCGTTATATGGGAGCGATAGATGACCCCGATGGATATGCCCGTGTTACCGGACCGTGTAATGATACCATGGAGATATTTCTGAGATTTAAACAGGGAACGGTCGCCGAGGCATCTTTCCAGACGGATGGTTGCGGATCAAGTGCGGTATGCGGCTCTTTTGCGGCTGAGATGGCCATTGGAAAGACCCCCGATGAGATCTTAGATGTGACAGGAGATGCCATACTTGAAAGACTCGGAGGCCTTCCCAAAGAGGAGGAACACTGTGCTTTTCTTGCCGGAGAAACCCTTCAGGAGGCGCTCAATAATTACATGATAAATCAAGTCAAAGAAATGAAAGGTGAAATTCGGGATTCCTGCATCCCCTAATTTCAAATTCCCATATGACTACGCCGCCTCGACCTGCACCTTTATGTACTTGATTATCGGGTTGCCCCCGTTAGGATCGGGGCTATTTTCCTTTACAAGACCTGCCGTGTTTGTGCCGCCGAACTGCGGGTACTTAGGATCAGCTTCGAGACCCCGGAGGTGCCCGAACCCTCCTGCAGAGCCAACTACACCCGCTCTGATACCCTCCGTGGGATTTGCCACCAAAGCGTTATAGCCCCATGGAGAGATCACAATAACCTTATCTCCCTTTTTTATGCCCCTCTCCTTTGCATCTTCTATATTTATCCACAAGGGGTTCGTAGGACTCATTTTCATAAGTGTGTAGTTGTTGAAAGTAGAACTATGTTCATGTTCGAGGATTCTGAAATTACCGAAGATCAAAGGATAATCGGCATCTGGTTTAAGCTCACGAGGAGGGTCCACATAATCAGGTAGGGCCTCAGCACCTTTCTCTTCAGCTACCGGGTTTTTGAAATTGTACTTACCTGTCTTGGTCTTGCCTGACGAGCCATAACCATCCGGCACATTGAATGATCCCCATTTTTTGTACTTGTAGTATTCCGCTTCATCTGTAATCAGAAAGCCATTCTCTTTCAGCTCTTCAAAAGACCAGCCCGTACCTTTCAACATGTTTTCATGGGCCTCCCTGATATCGGTCCACGGGAAATATTTGGCAAGGCCCAGACGATTGGCTATCTCTCTACACATCCACCACCATGGCCTGGCGTTATAAAGGGGCTTAACGAGCTGGGCATGATAGGCAATAAACGCCTTATACAGCCAGTCAGCCTTTACCTGACTGTCCTCGGCCGCTGCCACACAGTCCGGCAATACCACATCGCTCAAAAGGCCGACATTGGGCATCCAGGCATCTATGGTGACCAAAAAGTCGAGGTCCTGACATGCCCTGGCAGTAGCCGATTCATTTCCCCATGAGAGAATTGGATCACCAAACCAGTTGATTATCCCCTTGATCCTGCCCGCAGCAACATTTTTCGGGAAGAGGGAAGGGATTGCGCCTGCCCACATTTTTACCTTATCAAGCTTTGGGGGGCTATTTGCCTTTGGCTTTGTTTGGCCTTCTCCCCACGCAGATTTCAGTTTGCGCTTGAAAGGGAGGCTCGGGCCGCCGGGGGCATCAAAGGTCCCCATGAGACCGTTAAGGGCCTGGACTGCCATGGTGGATTCATATCCATTCGGGCTCTGGGACACGCCTGCCCAGCTTCCAACCCCTTGGGCCTTTGCGGCCGCGAACTCTTTGGCTATCCTTTCAATGATTGCTGCAGGTATCCCGCTAATCTTTTCTGCCCACTCCGGGGTACGAGGTACTCCGTCCTCTTCACCCAGGAGACGTCTTTTGAAATCATCAAACCCATACGTCCAGTTTTCAACAAAATCGCTGTCAAAGAGTTCGTTTCTAAGGATGACGTAGCACATGGCCGTGGCAATGGCCCCGTCGGTTCCAGGAATCGGCTGTATCCATTCAGTGGCCGCGGCAGCAGTTTCCGATTTCCTCGGGTCAAAGACCACCATTTTGGCTCCCCTTTTCAGGGCCGCCCGGATCATGCTCACCTGTTTCCGACCGTAAGAAGTTGCCATGGGGTTTTGCCCGAAAAAGATCATGTAATCTGATTCTGCCGCGTTAAGCCACGGACGCTTGTCATTAAGATTATTCTCGTTGGCCATGCGGTTTGCATTATCGCACATCGGCCTGTGGGTAATCTTGTGGGCCCCGTAATGGTCAAAAAGGGCCTCATGATACCAGTTGTTCCAGTCGTTTCCCCTGAAGTAAATCACCTTGTTGGGATCTGTGCTCTTCAGCTTTTCTGCTACAAAATCAAGGGCCTCACGCCAGGATGCCTTCCTGAACCTGCCGTTTTCCCTTAATAGGGGCTCCTTGATTCTGTGAGCGCTGTAAACATAGTTCCTTAACGCCGCACCCTTTGGGCATATTGCGCCACCGCTTTTTGGATCACCCTTTAGGCCGGCTGTTTTCATGAGAATGCCATCTTTGACCGTAGCTACTTGGCCGCAAAGGCCGCCACAGATATAGCAATGGGTAGGTATAGTCTCCTCCGGGCCCTCCTCGTTTGAGCCTTCTGCCAAAGTAAAATAGTCATCCCCTAAATTGAGTTGGTCAACGATCTCATCTAAGTGTTCAATTGCGCTCTTATAGATAGGGTCTGCCGGGTAAAGATCGCGAAAAAGAAAGCCAAGTGTGAATGCTGAAAGGCCTTTGTAAAACCCAAGAACCGCCGCGCTGTAAAAGGCGGCATGAAAAGCCGGTATCCAGTTCAACAGGTGGGTATTGACAAAATCAGCCGCAGCTTCTGTATCCCCTTTTTCAAGCAGGTATCTGACAAATTCCAATTCCACAGAAATATAATCGTCTAATTCTTTGTAATCCTCTGACTTGTGAACGCCTGCCCTGCGAAAAGCCGATCGGACGTCAAAAACACATTTCTGCATGACTACCGGCTCACCTGTCGAATGGACCGATTCGTAAGGAAAGGCTGGGTTAGGGCCGGCATTGAGAAATATATCAGCATATTCATAGCTCAAATCTTTGAATTGGTCTCTATTGGTCTTGGCGAGGTATTTGGCCATTTCAGATAGACCCTTACCTAAGTCACTGAACCTGCATCCCCTGGCAAACACACGGAGTTTCGCTACAAATTCCTTATCAGTCAATCTTGCAATAAGGTCTTTAGAGATTTCGTCTCTGTAAAGGGTAGCAAGGAGTTTATAAACATTTGCCCTTTTTTTATTTAAGCTATCATTTTCCATCATAAATAAAGCTCCCTTTTTAATTGAAGTGAAGTCAATGAAAGCACCCATCTTCTGGATGATTAATATAGAAAGGCCGGCCTTGTGTGTCAATAGGAATTAGGCTATAATAGATTTGTGTGACACCCCATAAAAAAATGATGTCGGAGAAAGCTGTTATCGATTTTGATAGGGACTCCATATCCGAAAAGGGCCTATGGTGCTTATAGGGGAGAGATATCCTTTAGTTGATCGGGCAAATGATGCCGATCGGATCAGTATGGTCAAGGTGATATTTTCCACCATCACAGGAAAATATGATTTTTTGAACCATTTTTTGAGCCTTAGACGGGATGTTGCCTGGCGCCGTTTTACAGTAGAGCAAATGAGGTTTTTCAATACTTACAGATTCCTGGACGTTGCAACCGGGACTTCTGATCTTGCCATTGAGACGTCCACCCGTTATCCTGATATTCATGTAACAGGCCTCGATTTTGTAGAGGAGATGTTAGACCAGGGCATGAAAAAAATTGAAAGCAAGGGCCTTTCCAAAAGAATTGACTTGATAAAGGGGGATGCACTGCATATCCCGCTCCCGAACAAAAGTTTTGATGCTGCCGGAGTTGCTTTCGGCATACGCAACATACCTGATAAGATAAGTGCCCTTAGGGAGTTGAAGCGGGTAGTAGTCCCTGGAGGTCAAGTGTTGGTCCTTGAGCTGACTTTGCCCCAGGCACAATACTTTAAGGGCTTTTATCATATTTACTTGAATATAATTTTACCACTCCTTGCCCGGACTTTTTCTCCCAACCCGGAGGCCTACCATTATCTCGGTGACTCCATAATGGACTTTCCCCCGGTGAGGGGCTTTGCAGGGATGATGAAAGAAGTGGGATTGGTTGACGTGGAAGTGCACACTTTGACCTTAGGAATCTGCCATCTATTTATGGGGCATAAACCTAACCCGGATCAACCGGAAAAGTGTCTAAAGTGAGCTAAAGTGCCTAAAATGCCTAAAGTTGATATTTGTTTTTCATTCGATGTTCGATGTTGGATGTTCGATGTTCGACGTTCATCTCTTCCCACCACTGGCTTTGCGTAAGTAGAAAGTTGAATCACCATTCATTATTTAGTCACTTTCCGTCACTTTCCGTTCTGTTACTGATTCTGAATCATCCTTTTCAGACACACCCGGTTTCTCTAATCTGTATCGTAATGAACGTAAATTGATGCCTAATAGCTCCGCGGCCCCCTGCTTTGATCCGAGGGCAATTTTCAGGGCCTGGGCCAGATATTCCCTCTCGATTTCCAACATCATCTCATCTAATTGAATCCCACCCGGGCCCAAATCAGTCCTTCGCTTCCTCCTCTCATTCCCCCTCTCTCTCAGGCTGGATAGAGCAAGGCTCTCAGGCAGCACAATATTCGAAGTCTCCAAGGCCACGCTTCGTTCAACGATATTCTCCAGCTCTCTTACATTACCCGGAAATGAGTATTTCTTGAGAATGTCCATAGCATAAGTGGAAATTTTTCTGATATCTTTTCCCATCTCCATGGAGAATTTCTCAAGGAAATGCTGGGCCAATAGAGGAAGATCTCCTGCCCTGTTCCTCAGGGGAGGTATGAAAACGGGGATAACATTCAGCCTGAAATAGAGATCTTCCCTGAAGTTTTTGTCGATGACCTCCATTTCAAGATCCTTGTTGGTTGCAGAAATGAAGCGCACATCGACGGTCTTAACTTCGGTCCCACCAACAGCGGTAAATGTCCTCTCCTGAATCACTCTTAATAGCTTGACCTGGATAACCGGAGAGAGTTCGCCCACTTCATCGAGAAAAACCGTTCCTCCATCCGCAATATCAAACAGACCCTCTTTGTCTGCGACGGCGCCGGTGAATGCCCCCTTCTTGTAGCCGAACAGTTCACTCTCTATCAGGTTTTCAGGAATCCCGGCACAATTAATTACAACGATAGGCTTATCCCGCCTTTCGCTCAGATTGTGTATCGCTTTGGCTACTAATTCTTTTCCTGTTCCGCTCTCACCCGATATAAGTATATTTGTCTTTGTCCTTGAAACCCTCTCTACAAGATCGTATACCTTCCTCATTTGAGGGCTTTCCCCGATTAAAAAACCAAAATGGCAACGGCTTTTTGAACCATTATCCTCTTCTTTGGGTCTCGCCTTGGATCCTAAGGCATCATTGATAATCCTCTTGAAGTCATTAACCTTAAAGGGCTTTGGGATATAATCGTAGGCCCCCTCTTTCATCGCCTCCACGGCAGTCTCGGCCGTGGCAAAGGCTGAGATCAGAACGACCATAGCGCCTGGATCCACATCCTTGGCCTTTTTGAGGACCCCTATCCCGTTGATATTCTTCATGCGAATATCGGTAATAACCAGGTCAAATACCTCTCTGTCCAAGATCTCGCAGGCCTGTTCACCGTCATCGGCAATAATCACCTCGTAGCCTTCTTTAGTAAGCATGATTTCTAAGAACTCCCGCATGCTCTTTTCATCATCGACCACTAAGATCTTAGCTCTCTTTTTCCCAGACAATCTTCCCTCCAACCATGGTCAATTCATTTCTGCCCTTCAGCCTCGTTCCTATAAACGGGGAATTTCTGCTCTTGGAAAGAATTTGATCCTCCTCAAACAGATATTCATATTCGGGGTCGATTATGGCTAAATCAGCATCCCCTCCCTCAACGAGGCGGCCGCCACTGATTCCAATAATATCCGCCCCATTACTGGAGAGTTTGCCAATGGCCTCGGTCAGACTCAATATCCCCTCCCTAACCAATTTGAGGGTCAGCGGCAGTGCAGTTTGAAGACCTATCATCCCAAAGGCTGCCTTGTCAAATTCGAGATCCTTTTCCAAGGCACTGTGAGGCGCATGATCCGTCGCAATTACGTCAATAACGCCCTTTGATAAACCCTCCTTGATAGCCTCAACATCTTTATCAGTCCTAAGAGGGGGGTTCACCTTAAAAACAGTATCATAGCCGACAACCGCGCCATGATCCAGGCTAAAGTAGTGGGGGGCCGTTTCCGCTGTAACCAGGACACCCTCTTCCTTGGCCCTCTTGATCAACTCAACTGATCCTGCTGTGCTGACATGGGCAATATGAACAGGACATCCCGTCAGTTTTGACAGGGCGATCTCCCTGTAAACCATAATATCTTCGCTCGCGGCAGGAATCCCGGCAAGAGCGATCCGAGTAGATACTACCCCTTCATGCATCACACCATCTCCTGAAAGGCTTCTGTCTTCGCAGTGGGAAATGACCTTTAGACCATAAAAAGAGGCCTGTTCGAGAGCCCTTCTCATCAGCCCGGTATTGGCAACAGGAAATCCATCGTCCGAAACACCGACTGCCCCTGCCTCTCGAAGTTCGCCGAAATTGGTTAGCGTCTTTCCCATCTGCCCCTTTGAGATGGCTGCAATCGGATAGACTTTGGCTGAACCCGCCTTTTTTGCCTGCTCCAAGATAAATTCTGTAACCGATCGACAGTCGTTCGGAGGCTCGGTGTTGGGCATACAGGCAATGGCAGTGTAACCTCCTGCAGCAGCAGACCTTGCCCCCGTAGCGACCGTTTCTTTATACTCCTGCCCCGGCTCTCTCAAATGCACGTGCATATCAATCAAACCCGGAATAACAAACCTGTCAGAGGCCTCAACAACACTTATTCGAGGACTTTTTTCCTTAAACACCCCCCGGGGAAATATCTTACTTATCTTTCCCTTTTCAATAAGTAAATCAACCTTTTCAACTGTCTCGCCAACGGGATCTATGAGATCACCGCCCCTGATCAACGTCAAATTCATTAGCTCCTCCGCAGGCCCTGCCCCCTGAATCCATGCCAAACAGATCTTTATGATCAAATTTGACAAACTCGTAAAAAGTCGGAAATGACCCGTTTTTGTCATTCCCGCGAACGCGGGAATCCAGGAAAATTAACCATTTATGGACTCCCGCGTTCGCGGGAGTGACGGCCTTGGAGACTTTTTACGAGACCATCAAATTTCATCTCAAAAAAAACCCCCTTGCCTTTTATCAGGCAAGAGGGTCATTATTATTGCTCCCACATGCAACCATTTTCTAATTGATATGCTTTTTGTTTCGATTAAAAATCGAATATTGAATAATTCAGGTGAACCATAAGCCTCTGAATCCGTAACAGTTTTAGATGGTACAACATAACGGATACAGACTCAACCTCAAAAACGGGGACTACCCCTTTTTCTCCTTTTTCTTGCCTGCACTCGATCGTTTGGCCTTCTTTTCCCGCGATTTGACGCTTTCATCCGCAGGCAGGAGTTGAATAACAGAAACAGACGCTCCATCCCCCTTTCGAACACCCTTCTTTACAATCCTGAGGTATCCCCCCTGTCTATCAAGATATCGATCCTTCAGGTCACTGAACAGCTTGTGAATTACACCCTTGTCTTGCATATAAGCAAGAGCCTGACGCCTTGCATGGAGATCCCCCCGTTTGGCAAGAGTAATCATTTTTTCGGCCACAGGCCTAACTACCTTAGCTTTCGCATCTGTTGTTACAATCTGTTCATGTTCGAACAGGGACGTCACCATATTTCGGAGCATCGCCCTGCGGTGACTCGTATTACGTCCCAGCTGTTTCCCTGCCTTCCTGTGCCTCATTTATCTTTTCCCTTTCCCTTTTTCTCGCCTTTTTTTCCTTTAAGGGTTTCTTTCTTCGTCTTTCCTTCCCCCTTCTCCCCTTTCTCCTCTATCTCTCGATCGCTTTCTTCGTTTTCATCTCGATCTATTTCTTCCTTCTCTTTCCCCTCTTCTTCTTTTGCTTCTTCTTCCTCATCAGGGACCGTAGGGGCAGGGAAATCATCTAATTTCATACCTAAAAAAAGTCCCATCTCCTCGAGAATAGCCTTAATCTCATTGAGAGACTTCCTTCCAAAGTTCTTGGTTTTTAACATCTCCGCATCTGACTTTTGAACTAATTCACCTATCAGTGTAATCTTGGCATTTTGCAAACAATTGGCGGAACGTACAGACAGTTCAAGGTCTGAAACAGGCCGGAAAAGATTTTCATTTAGCTTCTCGTTCTCCTCATCCTCTTCCTCTTCCACCGGTTCCGGCTCTTCCTCAAAATTGATGAACGGGTTCATCTGCTCTTTAAGGATCTTAGCCGCGAAAGCCACGGCATCTTCAGGAAGCACACTCCCATCTGTCCAGACCTCCAAGGTCAGCTTGTCATAATCGGTAACCTGGCCCACCCTGGCGTTCGTCACAACATAATTCACTTTTTGAATGGGAGAAAACACCGCATCCATTGGAATCACACCGATAGATATATTCGCGGGCTTGTTATCCTCGGCCGGAACATAACCCTTTCCTGTCCTGACCACCATCTCCATATTCAGTTTAGCTTCCTTATTAAGGGTTGCTATGTGCTGATCAGGATTAAGGACCTCCACGAGATCGTTCGGCTCAATATCTCCGGCGGTAACCGTTCCCTCCCCCTCTTGGTGCAGGAAAATTACCGTTTCTTCCTCATCGATGGCTTTAAGCTTTATCTCTTTCAAATTCAATATGATATCCGTTACATCCTCAAGGACGCCTGTAATGGTTGAGAACTCATGAAGCACCTCATCAAACTTAACGGACACAATTGCCGCACCCTGAAGGGATGCCAGAAGAACACGTCTCAATGAATTTCCGAGAGTGATTCCGAAGCCCCGCTCGAGCGGTTCGCATACAAATTTCCCGTAATTATTTGTATAACTCCCCTGATTGATTTCAATCCGTTTCGGCTTAATCAACTCGCGCCAGTTTTTGCTTTTTTGATCTACCAAAAAGGCCTCCCCATTTTTCTATTGACGATTTTTGATTGATAGTTTTGACCAGTGCATCATCAACCGGATTCTCATACCTTATTTTGAGTACAATTCTATGATGAGTTGCTCCTGAATGGGCATCGTGAGATCTTCTCGATTGGGAAGGGCTTTCAGCGTTCCCTTGACCTTCTCTTTATCAACATCAATCCAGTCCGGCATACCTCTCCTGACTACAGTCTCCATTGCCTCAACAATCTGCGCCACTTTCCTGCTCTTATCCTTCGCCCCAATTTCATCTCCCGGCCTCACCTGATAAGAGGGTATATTGACTTTCTTGTTGTTTACTAAGAAGTGATTGTGCCTAACTAATTGTCTTGCCTGTTTCCGGGAGGCAGCAAAACCCATCCTGTAAACAACGTTGTCCAATCGTGATTCAAGCAAAATCAACAGGTTTGTCCCTGTAATCCCTTTTTGCTTTTCAGCACGGTAATAATAGCCTCTAAACTGTTTTTCCAGTAACCCATAGATCCTCTTGACTTTTTGTTTCTCCCTGAGCTGGATCCTGTAATCTGAGAGTTTCCCTCCACGCCTCTGGCCATGCTGTCCGGGAGCATACGACTTTCTCTCAAAACCGCACTTGTCGCCATAGCACCGGTCACCCTTCAAATAGAGTCTCAGATTCTCTCGTCGGCACAACTTGCACGAAGAATCGGTATATCGAGCCAAAACATCCCTCCTGCCTTGGTCATTCGTTATCGGTTACCCGTTCCACAATCCAAAATCCAATCCCGCAGGGCGGGACTAAAATCGTTACACTCTTCGCCTTTTTGGGGGGCGGCACCCATTATGTGGAATCGGGGTTACATCCCTTATTACAGTAACAGTAAAGCCATCTACTTGCAGAGAGCGCAAAGCAGCTTCTCTGCCCACTCCAGGCCCCTTAACCCGTACCTCTGCCACCCTCATACCCTGATCCATTGCCTGTCTAAGCGCGTCACGCCCCGCAAGTTGGGCAGCAAAGGGGGTGCTCTTCCTCGATCCTTTGATCCCGCCCCTTCCCGCACTTGACTGGGCAATTACATTTCCACCAGGATCAGTAATAGTCACAATGGTATTATTAAAGGTAGATTGGATATGGATAATTCCAGAGGGGACATTCCTCTTTTCCCTCTTGGTTCTGCTTCTTTTCTTTGCCGTTTTTGCCATTCGGTTTCCTCAGATTTCTATTTTTTTCTCTTTGACATCACGGACCTGCGAGGGCCCTTTCTCGTCCTTGCGTTTGTACTGGTTCTTTGACCCCTGACAGGCAGGCCTCTTCTGTGCCTCAATCCACGATACGCGCCAAGATCCATCAATCTCTTTATGTTCATGGAGATTTCACGTCTGAGATCACCCTCGACCTTATGCTTCTCATCGATGATCTTCCTGATACCCGTAATCTGCTCGGGCGTAAGATCATCCGATTTAGCATCCCAGTCTATCCCCGCCTCTGAGAGTATTTTCTGCGAAGATGACTTCCCAATACCATAAATATAGGTAAGGGCAATCTCTATCCTCTTTCCCCTTGGTAAATCGACACCCGCGATTCTTGCCAATCTTCAGCTCCTCTTTGCTGTTTATTTTTTTTAAAAAGTCGCAAAGTTCGGGATTTGGAGGAATTCCTAAATCCCTCAATTCCTAAATCCCCGTCACCCCTGTCTCTGCTTATGACGAGGATTCTCACAAATCACCCGTGTAACCCCACGTCTTCGGATGATCTTGCATTTGTTACATATCTTCTTAATCGACGGTCGTACTTTCATAACGAAAAGCCTCTATCATTTCCACTTTTTCTTGTTTTGAAAAACTATTAAACTTCAGTCCTTGCTACCACGATAAACAATCCGACCTCTCGTTAGATCGTATGAGGATAATTCCACCACGACCTTATCCCCGGGCAATATTTTTATGAAATGCTTTCTAATTCTACCGGAAATATGAGACAAAACACGGTGGCCGTTCTTAAGTTCAACCCTGAACATAGCATTGGGCAGAGTCTCGATAACGACCCCTTCAACCTCAATTGTCTCTTCCTTGGGCATATCACCTCTGCCGATAATCGGCCCAGATCAGACATAATTTCCGAGATAACTAACGCGTCTTTCCAAATCCCTTTTTCATAAAGCTGTCATAATGCCGGGTCAGCATATGAGACTCTATCTGGTTTGTGGTATCCATTGCAACACCGACCACAATCAGCAGCGCGGTTCCACCGAAATAGAATGGAACATGCAGCTGATAGATCAGGATATTGGGCAAGACACAAACAGCCGACACATACAAAGCACCTGAGAAGGTCAATCTCGTTAATACTCGATCAATATATTCAGCCGTATTCTTACCAGGCCTGATTCCTGGGATAAATCCTCCTGACCTTTTCATATTATCGGCAACGTCAACCGGGTTGAAATGCACAGCCGTGTAGAAATAGCAAAAGAAAAATATGAAGGTCACATAAATTAGCGTATAGACTATATGCCCAGGATTTAAGGCATTAACAACATGTTGAAGCCATGGATATTCATCAACACTCAGGAAATTGGCTATGGTCGCGGGAAACATGATAATGGAGGAGGCAAAAATTGGAGGAATCACACCCGCAGTATTGACCTTTAACGGAAGATGAGTGCTCTGCCCCCCATACATCTTGCGGCCAATCACCCTCTTGGCGTATTGAACCGGTATCCTTCTTTGGCCCCTCTCAACAAAAACAATAGCGCCAATCACCCCAATCATGAGCGCAACTATCAGCGCCATGAAAAAGGGGGTAACTTCACCAGTACTCATCAGTCTAAAACTGTTTGCAACACCCACTGGAAACCCGGCAACAATACCGGAAAAAATTATGAGTGAAATCCCATTGCCAATCCCTCTTTCAGTTATCTGCTCTCCTAACCACATAAGAAAAGAAGTTCCAGCAGTAAGAGTGATTACAGTAAGAAGTCTGAAGCCCCAGCCACCGACAGGCACGATCATCGCTCCGCCCGGGCTGGTCATATTCTCAAGACCGACGGCAATACCAAAGCCCTGGATAATACTTAAGAGGACTGTGCCGTAACGGGTATATTGTGTTATCTTTTTACGTCCCTGCTCGCCCTCCTTTTTCAGCTTTTCAAGGTAGGGTACCACAACCGTCATGAGCTCTAATATAATAGAAGCGCTGATATATGGCATAATGCCCAAGGCCATCACAGACATCTGACTTAGCGCACCACCGGAAAACATATCAAAGAGGCCAAAAAGGGTCCCCTGTTTTGAGCTGAAAAAGGCTGCCAGGGCTGTTCCATCTATCCCGGGGGTAGGAATATGACACCCTACTCGATAAACAGCAAGCATAAGGAGTGTAAAGAGGATCTTCTTCCTTAACTCCGGTATCTTGGTAATATTTTGAATGCCGCCGATCATATGCCTATCTCGTTCCGCTCATAACTATATTAGCTCAATCTTACCGCCAGCAGCCTCGACCTTTTCCTTAGCTGCCTTGCTAACCTTCTGTATCCTTACAACAACAGGGTGGGTGATCTCCCCGGTCCCCAACAGCTTAATCCCATCCATCATCCTCTTGATCAATCCAGCCTGTTTAAAGGCCTCTGCGTCGAGCAAAGCATCCGGCTCAAACCGGTTCAAATCCTCCACATTGAGGATATTATACTCTTTTCTAAATATATTGGTAAAACCCCTCTTGGGAAGTCGCCTGTGAAGAGGCATCTGCCCACCCTCGAAGCCGGGCCGCACCCCACCGCCAGAACGAGACCTTTGCCCTTTTTGGCCCCTGCAACAGGTCTTTCCATGTCCTGATCCGGGACCTCTTCCAACTCTCTTTCTCTTTTTTCTGGAACCCTCAGCGGGCGAAAGCTCATTGATCTTCATCCCTTTTCCCCATATCTCAACCAACCTTAACAAGGAACGAAACTTTTTGAATCATACCCCTGATAGCTGGTGTATTATTCAACTCAACTGACTTATTCAGTCTGGTCAAGCCTAATCCCCTCAAGGTTTGACGAATTTTCTTATTTTTGCCTATTCCGCTCTTGACAAGAGTCACTTTAATTGTTTCAGACATTGTTAATTCTTACCTCAAGCGCCGGTTGAACTCCATTCATCTACAGTCGCGCCACACCGCCCTTAGCCGGTAGTTTGCCCGGATAAAACTGCTAATTACCCGATCCCTCAACCATCTTACCTCTGCGGTGCATAATTTCCTCCGGACTCCGCAATGAACGTAGCCCTTTTATTGTTGCTTTCACGATATTATGGGGGTTATGGGAACCGAGACATTTTGTAAGGATATTCTGAACGCCCGCTGCCTCCAAAACCGCACGAACCGCTCCTCCGGCAATCAGACCAGTACCCTGTCCGGCAGGTTTCAACAAAACACGGCCAGCGCCCGATTTTCCTATCACCTCATAAGGAATTGAAGTATCATCCAGGCAGACATTGCCCATATCTTTTCTGGCCTTGTCAATCCCTTTCCTAATGGCGTCAGGCACCTGGTTGGCCTTTCCGAGTCCGCTCCCGACCATCCCTTTGCCATCCCCTACTACAACAATAGCGCTGAAGCTAAAGCGGCGACCACCCTTTACAACCTTTGCAACCCGGTTGATATGGACTACCTTCTCAATTAACTGTGCTTCGTCCTCTCCTTGAAACAATGGAAATCTCCCTCTTTAATCATATTACCAATTATGGGTGTTGCTTCTCCAAGTTCGACAAATTACACTTTTGCATGCTGAACAGGGGTGATCGGTTTTAGACATCTGCCAATGAATTCAAGGCCGGTTGTGTCAAAACTCCAGTCCACCTTCGCGCGCAGCATCAGAAAGCGCCTTCACGCGACCATGGTACAAAAAACCGTTCCTGTCAAAAGCGACTTTTATGATCCCCTTTGACAGCGCCAATTTGCCTATTGCAGAGCCAACCACTGCTGCGCCCTTCTTGTTTCCGCTGTCTTTCCCAATCCTCGCACGAAGATCATCTGACAATGAAGATGCCTCTGCTAAGGTCCTACCCTCGGAATCGTCTATTATCTGAGCATAAATATGTTGAGTACTTCTGAAAACACATAAACGGGGTTTCTCAGGGTTGCCTTTAACCTTCTTACGCACCCTCTTTTTTCTTCTCAATCTTCTCTCTGTTCTGCTGACAACACCCATCTCCGAACCTCTTAATCGTTTATTGGCAACCCCAACCCGGATAAACCGGAAAAGTTAAAAGTGAGCTAAAGTTTGGAGTGCCTAAAGTTGTGGTACGCCTTCGGCGATTCAGTTTTAAAAAAAATTGCCTCTTTCGGCCAACAGCCGATCCGGCGCTTAAAATGGACAGTCTTCCTTAACTTTAGGCACTTCACACTTCAAACTCCAAACTTCACTTACGTTTTGTCTATGCTGTCGCTCCGGCCTTGCCCGCTTTTTTCCGGATTATTTCGTCAGAATACTTGATCCCTTTGCCTTTATAAGGCTCCGGCGCCCGGAGTCCCCGGATTTTAGCGGCAGTCATACCTAAAAGCTCCTTATCAATTCCAGTCAAGACAATTTTGCTTTTTTGAATGTCTGCGTCAATCCCATCTGGGAGTTGGAAATTTATCGGATGCGAATAGCCCAGGTTAAAAACAGCCGTCCTCCCCTTTAATTCTGCCCTGTATCCTACACCAACAATCTCAAGTATCTTTTCAAACCCCTTTGTAACACCTATCACCATGTTGTAAATAAGCGCCCCAAAAAGGCCGTGAAGAGACCTTGATTCTCTCGATTCATCAGCGGCATGGACAGAGATCGTATCCCCATCCTTGCTCACGGATATATCGGGATGAACATGACGTTTCAGTTCACCTTTGGGCCCTTTTACACTAATAAGATCTCCCTGGATTTTCACCTCGACATCTTTTGGTATTGGAATAGGCCTTTTGCCTATACGTGACATTCAGGACCTCCACCTTTTTGTCCCGCCTGAGGCGGGATTTAATCGTCTACCAAACAGCACAGAGAATCTCTCCTCCAACACCCACTTTTTTCGCCTCATTATCTGTCATCAGGCCCTTTGATGTGGAAAGGATGTTGATGCCGTACCCATTTAACACTTTTGGAATTTCAGTACTTCCAGCATATACCCGACAACCCGGCTTGCTCACCCTCTTTATCCCCCCAATGATCGCAACGCCCTCTTTATCATATTTCAGAAAGATCCTTATAAATCTGTGTTGACCATCGGAAATTATTCTGAAGTTCTTAATATAGCCCTCGGATTTCAAGACCTTAGCCACATTTATCTTCAATTTCGAACTCGGAATATTCACAAGTTCATGTGATGCCCTCTGGGCGTTCCTAATCCTTGTCAACATATCGGCTATTGGATCAGTCATAGACATTATATGCTCTGCCCCCTAATTATTAACATCTGGAAATCCTTTTTAATGTACCCAAACAAAAAGCTTTTCGTTCACCAGCTTGATTTGACCACCCCAGGGATTTCCCCTTTGGAGGCTAACGTCCTGAAGCAGATACGGCAGATTCCGAATTTTCTCAAAAAGGCCCTACTCCGCCCGCATATTGGACACCTGTTATACTGACGAGCACTGAATTTCTGTTTCCTTTGGGCTTTAACAATAAGTGACTTCCTTGCCAAAACAACCTCCCTATTTACCTCTAACAACCCTAATTTCTGAAAGGCATCCCTAAATGCTTTAGTAGAAAAAGACCTTCTGTGTCGGTTTTGGCCGTTGTCACAATGGAGATATTGAGGCCTTTCATCTTGTCTATCTTATCGTAATCTATCTCTGAAAAGACGATAAATTCTTTGATCCCTATACTACAATTGCCCCGACCATCAAACCCCTTATCCGAAAGGCCTCTGAAATCCCGAACCCGCGCCAAAACCGCATTGAAGAGTTTGTCCAAAAAATCGAACATCTTTTCACGTCGCAGAGTCACCATACAACCGATGGGCATCCCCTCACGGAGTTTGAAACTCGCAATCGATTTCCTGGCCTTAGTCACCACTGCCTTTTGTCCCGCAACCATGGTGAGTTCCTCAACACCAGAATCAAGGATCTTGATATTCTGTATAGCTTCTCCCAGGCCCATATTCAAGGTAACCTTCTTGATACGCGGAACAGCCATGATACTCTCATAGCCAAACTCCTTTATCATAGAGGGCATCACTTCCGAATGGTATTTATCCTTCAATCGAGACAACGATTGTTCCTCCCCCGGTCCCAATAAACATTAAGATGAACGTCGAATAAAAAAAACAAGCATGCAATGCCGAACATTCAACCAACAAACAGCTACTTCTGTTTCTTCATCTTTTCCCATTCAGCATTCGATGTTGGACGTTCGATGTTCGATGTTCATTTTTTCCATCAACCCGTAACCCGCAACTCGCAACCTGTTTACCTGTCCATCGGTTCGCCGCATTTCCTGCATACACGAACCTTTGAACCATCTTCGAGTAAACGTTTTCCGATCCGCGTAGGTTCAGTACATTTATCACAAACAATCATCACGTTGGAGATGTTTAGCGGACCCTCTTTTTCAATGATCCCCCCCTGCCCGGTCTGGGGGCTTGCCTTGGCGTGTCTTTTAATCATATTGATTTTTTCGATAATTACCCGCCCTTTCTCACTATCGACCTTCAAAACCGTGCCGATCTTGTCCACTTCTCTCCCAACACGAACAATTACCTTGTCATTCTTTTTGATTTTAGGATGCTTTTTCCGCACTTTTATCGCTCCACAGCGCTGATTTATATGTTCCCCACATCCGGAGTGGTGAATTCCCGATTAGAGCACCTCGGGGGCCAGTGAAATAATCTTCATAAATTTTTTTGCCCTCAATTCCCTTGCCACAGGGCCAAAAATCCTGGTCCCAATAGGCTCACCTTGCTCACTAATCAAGACAGCAGAGTTATCATCAAATCTAACATGAGATCCATCAACCCTGCGGATCTCCTTGGCGGTTCTGACAATCACTGCCCTGACAACCTCTCCCTTTTTGACCTTGGAATTTGGCATTGCCTCTTTAACTGCCACTACAATTATATCTCCCACGCTTGCGTATCTCCTCTTGGATCCACCCAACACCTTTATACAGGAGACTAATTTAGCGCCTGAATTATCAGCTACCCTTAATCTCGTTTCAGTTTGTATCATTTCATCAGCTCCGATGAACTATTAAACCGCTTGGCTCTTCTCAATAATGTCAGCGACCTGCCACCTCTTTCTTTTACTGATAGGCCGGCTTTCAATGATCCCTACCTTGTCGCCAATCTGGCAGATATTATTAGGATCATGCGCCATATATTTCGCACGCTTTCTGACATATTTTTTATATGTTGCGTGTTTTGTCAGACGTTCGACTAAAACCACGGCTGTCTTGTTCATTCGGTTACTAATAACAGTTCCCACCAGTCTTTTTCGCTGTCCACGCTCTACCATCACTACCTCGTGTTACTCTATCGCCTTAGAAATCGATAATCCCTTAAGCACGGTTTTTACTCGCGCCAGATTTTTTTTTGTCTTGCGAATCATAGCAGTGTTTCCTAACTGTCCCGTGGCTTTCTGAAACCTCAGGTTAAACAGCTCCTGACTCGCCTCTTTCTCTTTCTCTTTTAGCTCTTCTGCACTGAGTTCTCTCAGTTCCTTGGCCTTCATGAGCTTATGTTCCCCTAACTATGAATTTCGTGGCAAACGGCAGCTTATGTCCTGCCAAACGAAATGCCTCTCCTGCCACATCTTTCGACACTCCCTCCAGTTCATAGAGGATTCTTCCGGGCTTTACTACGGCTACCCAACTATCTGGAGTAGCTTTACCTTTCCCCATCCTTACCTCTGCAGGTTTCTTGCCGACTGGCTTGTCCGGGAAAACCCGTATCCAGACTTTTCCCCCACGCTTTACATGTCTTGTTACGGCAATCCGGGCCGATTCTATCTGCTGTGCAGTCATGAGTCCACATTCCAATGCCTGCAGACCATAATCTCCGTATTCAAGCGTACTACCTCGGAAGGCCTTCCCTTTTGTCCTGCCTCTTTGTCTTTTACGATACTTGCTCTTCTTTGGACTAAGCATAAAATCATCCTACGCCTTGTTTATTCTTGTTCGGCAATATCTCGCCCTTGAATATAATCACCTTGACACCGATAACCCCATATGTCGTAAATGCCTCTGCAAATCCATAATCTATGTCAGCCCTGATGGTGTGGAGAGGTACTCTCCCTTCTCGATACCATTCCCTGCGCGCCATTTCAGCCCCGCCCAATCTGCCGCTACAAGATATCTTTATACCCTGCGCCCCGAATCTCAATGCAGAGCTTACACTCTTTTTCATAGCTCGCCTGAACGCAATACGCCTCACTAACTGCATGGCAACATTCTCAGCAACCAACTGGGCATCGACCTCCGCCTTTCTCACCTCTTGAATATCAAGAATGACATCCCGCTTTATCGTTTTTTCTAAGTCAGCCTTAAGCCTTTCAATTTCAACGCCCTTTTTCCCAATTATGATACCGGGACGGGCGGCATAAATGCGAATCCGAACCTTGTTCGCAGCCCTCTCAATCTCTATTTTTGACACTCCGGCCTGGAGAAGCTTTTTTTTCAAGAACTTCCTTATATTGAAGTCCTCAAAAACAAAATCGCTGTATTCCTTATTAGCAAACCACTTCGAGTCCCAAGTCTTGTTGATCCCTAATCTAAAACTGACCGGATGAACTTTTTGTCCCAATATACACCTCCAGCGTAATCAAAAGGTCTTTGCAGCTATCAACGAAACCTAACCTATTTCTCGCCCAAAATAACAGTTAGATGGCTGGTCCTTTTCCTTATTCTCGTCGCCCGCCCCTGAGCCCGTGGCCGCCACCTTTTCAAGGTCGGGCCTTCATCAGCGTATACCGTTGCGATGTAAAGCGAGTCCACATCCATATCAGCGTTTTGCTGGGCGTTTGCCACCGCCGAATCAAGTAATTTTTTTAATATCCTTGCACCTCGTTGAGGCGCGAAAGAAAGCAAATTCAATGCCTCTTCCACCTTCTTTCCCCGGACCTGCCCCATAATTAGACGTATCTTCTGGGGCGAAATCCTAACAAATCTTGCCTTTGCCCTTATTTCCATTTTAGCTCTTCAAAATAATCCTTAGAGATTTCGGAATTGAGGAATTAAGATAAGAAATGCACCTTCAGTTCCTGAATTCCTAAATTCGAAATTCCTAAATTCCGCTTATTTCAACTTACCTTTCAATCTCGATTTCTTATCGCCGGCATGAGCATAGAAAGTCCTCGTGGGAGAAAATTCACCTAATTTATGCCCCACCATATCTTCAGAGACAAAGACGGGTAAAAACTTTTTGCCGTTGTGAACAGCAAATGTCATGCCGACAAACTCGGGAAGGATTGTGGACCTGCGCGACCATGTTTTGATGATCTGCCTGCTCATGGTACCACTTGCCGCCTCTACTTTCTTTAATAGATGATCATCGACAAACGGACCCTTTTTTAGAGATCTCGGCAAAACCTATCCTCCTCTTGTTACATTCAATAATTATCTGCGGTTATCGGGTATATCTATATATTACTTGCTTCGACGCTTAACAATAAGCCTGTCGCTTGCCTTCCTGACCCTGGTCTTATACCCCTTAGTAGGCACACCCCACGGAGTCACAGGATGTCGTCCGCCCGAAGACTTCCCTTCGCCACCGCCATGGGGGTGATCCACCGGGTTCATTGCAACACCTCTCACACGGGGCCTTTTTCCCAACCATCTATTCCTGCCAGCCTTACCTATGGATATATTTTCGTGGTCCAGGTTCCCCACCTGCCCGATAGTCGCCTTGCAGTCCTGAAAAACCATTCGTACTTCACCGGAAGGGAGTTTGACTTGAGCATATTTCCCTTCCTTAGCCATTAGCTGACAGTAACTTCCTGCGCCTCTCGCTAACTGCCCACCATGCCCTACGTTAAGCTCAATATTGTGAATGTGGCTTCCCAAAGGGATATTCCGCAATGGAAGAGCATTACCGTTCCGTATTTCCGCTCCCTCCCCCGACATCACCCGGTCTCCCACCTGAAGCCTGTAAGGGGCTAAAATATATCGTTTTTCCCCATCCACGTAGTGTAACAGTGCAATATTGGCAGACCGGTTGGGATCATACTCAATAGAGGCAACAGAGGCGGGGATCCCGTCTTTATTCCTCTTGAAATCTATCAGGCGGTATGTGCGCTTATGTCCGCCTCCCCTGTGCCGCACAGTCAAACGACCGTTTGAATTCCTGCCGCCTGTCTTCCTTAACGGCCTGAGAAGGGCTTTTTCAGGCTTTTTGCGCGTTATTTCCGCAAATTCAGAAGATGTCTGAAATCTCCTTCCAGGCGAGGTTGGTTTGTGAAGTTTAATGCCCATTCTTTGCTCCGCTTATTTACACCAAAACAATTGCTGATTTTTCCAAGAATTTATCACTTTTTACTTTTAAAACAATGTGTGCGACGTTTGAACTGTATTCTTCTGTTCTTCTGCCGTTTTTCAATCGACAATCATCAATCATCAATCGCCAATCAACAATCATCAATCGACAATCAAAAACCTTACATCCCCTCAAAGAACTCTATGTTTTCACCCGGGGCCAGTTTCACAACGGCTTTTTTCCAATGAGGTCTCCTTCCAACGTTTTTTCCCATACGCCGACGCTTACCCCGCACATTCATTGTTCTCACATCCAAGACCTTTGTCTTGAGAAGGGTCTCCACAGCCTGCTTGATCTCTATTTTGTTTGCCCCTCTGTGCACCTTAAAAGAAACCTGATTGGTCGCACTCTTCTGCAAATTGGCCTTTTCTGTAATATGTGGCTCTTTGATCACTTGGTAGATATCCACTACGGAACCAACGCCTCCTCTATTTTCTGAACAGCGGGCTGTTCTAAAAAAAGGTGATCATATCTTAAAATGTCATAAACATTTAGCCCCTGATACCGCATGACCTTCATAAGCGGGACATTCTTAGATGATTTTTCCAAGTTCTCTGATTTATCATTCGTTACAAGCAGCGCTTTTTTGACATCAAAACCGCTCATTGTACCCACAAAGTTTTTTGTTTTGATCTCAGGAAGGCTGAAATCGTCAACAATTATAAGGCGATTACTCTGAATCTTGTCTGTCAAGGCCATTCGCAATGCCGCCTTTCTCACCCTTTTGGGCACCTTCTGTGAATAGTCCCGAGGAGAAGGACCAAAGGCCACACCCCCGCCCTTTCTCGTGGGAGATGAACCACTGCCGACTCTGGCCCTGCCAGTCCCCTTCTGTCTCCAGAGCTTACTTCCGGAGCATTTTACGGCTGCACGGGTCTTTGAGGCAGCAGTCCCGGATCTACGCTTGGCAAGTTGGCCCATCACAACCTGGTGAAGGACATGCTTCTTTATGGGAACGCCAAAGATATCGTCTCTCAGTTCCACTTCTGAAACTTTTTCGTTTTGAAGATTATATACATCCGAAACAGTCATATACACACCCTGAATTAAGGGATTGAGGGATTGCGAATTAAGGGATTAAATGACCGTTGGTAATTTTAATTCCTAAATTCCTAAATCCTTAAATTAAGCTCTATACACCTGCATGAGACTTCCAGATTTCGAGGAAGTTATTAGAGGCTCCCGGCACTGCGCCTTTGACCAGAATCAAATCCATTTCCGGCCTTACGTCAACCACTCTGAGATTCTTGATTGTGACATACTGATTTCCCATGTGGCCGGGCATTTTTTTCCCTTTTATAACCTTCCCCGGGGTGGCACTGCATCCGATCGAACCCGGGATTCTGTGTGACCGGGAACCATGCGTCTTTTTTCCACCGGAAAACCCCCACCTTTTCATTACACCGGCAAATCCTCTCCCTTTGCTAAGCCCTCGCACATTAACCAACTCGCCAATGTTAAAGATATCAGATTTAATTTCCTGGCCTAATTCAAAGGCATTCGGATCATCAACTCTGATCTCTCTTAACGTGGTAAAACATCTGCCTCCCACGTTCTTAAACTGACCTTTCAAAGGCTTGTTAACCCGGCTTTCTTTCTTTGGATCATAACCCATCTGGAGAGCATCATAACCTTCCCGCTCCCGGGTCTTTTTTTGTATCACCACGCAAGGGCCAACTTTTAGCACCGTTACCGGAACACTTCCACCGTCTTCAAGGAAGTAACTTGTCATACCCAATTTCTTGCCAAAAAGTTTGTTAACCATAGGGATTAAGCTCCAACTTCACCTTGCACCGCCTTCTACTCCCGCTCACACAAAAACTTTCTACAGCTTGATCTCCACCTCTACCCCGGCGGCTAAGTCAAGCTTCATGAGAGAATCAACGGTCTGCTGGGTTGGTTCTAATATATCCAATAACCGCTTGTGTGTTCTTATCTCAAACTGCTCTCTTGATTTCTTATTCACATGAGGGGATCTAAGAACGCAATATTTGTTGATAACTGTAGGGAGAGGGATTGGACCTGCCACTGTTGCCCCTGTCTCCCTCGCCGTCTCCACAATCTCCATAGCGGATTGATCCAACAATTTGTGATCATAGGCCTTTAATCGAATTCGGATCTTCTGGTTGGCTATCATGCTGCTCTCCTACTCGATAATCTCACTGATAACGCCTGCGCCGACGGTCCTTCCACCCTCACGAATAGCGAACCTCAACTCCTTCTCCATGGCTATCGGGGTGATTAAAACAACCTCCATCGCCACATTATCTCCAGGCATCACCATCTCAACTCCCTCTGGCAGAGTCGTCACACCAGTCACATCCGTGGTCCTAAAATAAAACTGGGGGCGATATCCATTAAAAAACGGGGTGTGACGGCCACCTTCTTCCTTCGTTAAAATATACGCCTCAGCCTTGAATTTCGTATGCGGCGTTATGCTGCCAGGCTTCGCAACTACTTGACCACGCTCAACTTCATCACGCTTCGTACCCCTGATCAATACCCCAATGTTGTCTCCAGCCTGACCCTGATCCAATATCTTCCTGAACATCTCAACACCAGTGCATACTGTCTTCATCGTATCCCTGATCCCGACTAACTCTACCTCATCTCCTACCTTGACAATTCCACGCTCCACCCGACCGGTAACTACAGTCCCTCGACCGGATATGCTGAATACATCCTCTATCGGCATTAAAAATGGCTTCTCCGTATCCCTCACAGGCTCCGGTATGTAACTGTCAATCGCATCCATCAATTCAAATATAGACTTAGCATCATCAGAATCAGAATCATCGCTCTCTAACGCCTTCAATGCACTCCCTTTGATGATAGGAATGTCGTCCCCGGGAAACTCGTACTTAGATAACAGCTCCCTCATCTCAAGCTCAACTAACTCTATAAGCTCTTCATCATCCACCATGTCACACTTGTTCAAATATACCACTATACTCGGCACGCCTACCTGACGCGCCAATAATATGTGCTCACGTGTCTGCGGCATCGGACCATCATCCGCACCAACTACCAGTATCGCCCCGTCCATCTGGGCAGCACCGGTAATCATGTTCTTTATATAATCAGCGTGACCAGGACAATCTACGTGCGCATAATGCCTGTTATCCGTCTCATATTCCACATGAGCAGTCGCTATCGTAATTCCCCTCGCCTTCTCCTCAGGCGCCTTGTCTATCTCATCAAACGGGACATACTCCGCCATCCCTTTCTTTTCTAAATGCTTCGTAATCGCCGCAGTCAATGTCGTCTTACCATGATCAATATGACCTATCGTCCCCACGTTTAAATGCGGCTTAGTCCTCTCAAATTTCTTCTTGGCCATCTCTTGTCCTCCTGAATAAATCAACCACCAACCAACAGGTAAGCGCCATCAAAAGCTCCATCCCTTACTGCTTACTGTCTACTCCCTACTGCTCACTCTCATTAGTGGAGCCCACGACCGGGATCGAACCGGTGAACCTCATCCTTACCAAGGATGCGCTCTACCTACTGAGCTACGTGGGCATTGATATGGATGTTGCATCACACATGCACCAAACAAGTTCCAGTCTCCCACCGTTAGGCGACCAACACTCCATGAGACCTTTGAAAAACGTCCCCTTTCGAAGTCTGCGCTTATCTGCCCAATCTCTGTGTTGCATTCGGATTTTAATCCCCGAAATATTCAAGATATTCCTGTGGTTAAAATCCTCATGCGCCTTGATCTTGACCAAAATTGAACATTTTTCAAAGGTCTCATCTTATAATATAAAATTCTAAAAATGCTTACGTTCCCTAAAATCCAGTGGAGCGGGAAACGGGATTCGAACCCGCGACCCTCAGCTTGGAAGGCTGACGCTCTAGCCAACTGAGCTATTCCCGCTTTTGAAACTAATTTATTCTTAGGTGTAAATATGGTGGAGAGGGGAGGATTTGAACCTCCGAAGGCTGAGCCGGCAGATTTACAGTCTGCTCCCTTTGGCCACTCGGGAACCTCTCCACTTTGAGGTTCTGTTTGATCCTACAGTGGAGCCAGCGAAGGGAATCGAACCCCCGACCCACTGATTACAAATCAGTTGCTCTGCCATCTGAGCTACGCTGGCAGCCAAGCTATCAATGCACAATTAGACAGTATAATTCTTTGATTATATTATTTCAAGCCCTAAATTGAACGAAAATAGAGAGTTATTGAC
>Ga0222681_1000117_pt1 | contig 30378 bp, 31 predicted proteins | sample AntAcemetage1006_FD_179844 | JGI IMG/M metagenome (GOLD analysis project Ga0222681, IMG submission 179844) | Saline water microbial communities from Ace Lake, Antarctica - #1006 | ecosystem: Environmental > Aquatic > Non-marine Saline and Alkaline > Saline | place: Antarctica: Ace Lake... | reverse complement strand
CTCCACATCCTCTTCAAAAGAAAGCTGTGCTTTGGCCATTATATCCCATATAGATTCGACGGCATTTCCAGGAATTACGTTCTTGGCTTCTGGGCTCATTTCATCTTCAATTACATGACATTGAAATTTCACACATTCACACCCAACAGAATACGCATCATCTATCATCTGAAAGGCTTTATTTATATCTCCTCCGTGATTAATGCCTATTTCCGCGATAACCAAAGGGGGATAATCTTTTCCGATTGCTCTATCAGAGATCTGGATGGAAGAATTTTTATTTTTCATTTTAAATGATCCTCATTTTATAAACCAACACCTACCTCAAATTTTTCAATCCAAACACCATCACGCCCTTGTTCAAACAACTCTTTATTGTACCACTTGTCCAATGTGCTCCAGAATTCTCTTTGTGACATATGGGTAAAATTACAAAAATTTTCCACAATGCCTTGATCAAGTCTTTTATCATATTCCTTGACCAAGGGGATCATTTCCTCTCTGCTTTTCATTCCTGCACGTATCCAGCGGGATGCCATTTCTGTTGCAGAAGCGTGCCCAAATTTAGGATATTTAAGATATTGATTTAACAAATACCCAAGGGAATCAATTTGGTTATACTGTTCAATAGTACCCTCACGAACATATTCATGCCCCAAATGGCGGAATCCATATCGTTTGGCAATTTCATAGTTGTGATGGGAATCCCAGGGCATATAGTAGCTCATATATACGGGGTCCAAACCAAACTGTGTACATTCTTCAAAAGTAGGTTGAACTGCCGATTCAAGATCTTTGGCAGTTAACTGGCCGTCTTCAAGCCACACATTAAAATCAATCGGTTTGACAACATCATTTAAAGGTTGCATCATGGCTGAAGGCGTTTCTTCTTTATGTTTGCCGCCATAAGTGTAATTTACATTTTCACCATAAACCAAAAGCTTCAAGCCAAGTTGCATGGCCATCCGATAAGGGTATGCATAAATCAGTGCGTCAGCATACCATGTGGGCGAACCGAGTTCCTTAAATGCCTTTTTAGCCATAATTCTTGTTACATGTGGATTTACATTATGTGTAATCATGTCGCAATTAAAAGCATCCTGGATGTTAAATGCATTTTTCCGACCAGTCTCTGTCCAGTCTACATTTCCTACACCCAATAAAACAGGGTTCATCCCCATTAATTCTTTCATTACATACACTTGATAGTGAGAATCTTTTCCTCCTGATACAGCAATGGCGCAGTCATATCCGTTACCATTACACCCACGATATTTATCGCAAAGTTTTTCCAGTTCTTTTCGTCTATAATCCCAATCAGTATGAGCTTGTTTTTCACTTGCGATACATCCTGCACAAACTCCATTTTCAAAAATTATACCTGGTCTTGTATCCGGCATAAGGCATTTCGTACAATATTTCATATAGAACCCCTTTTTTAATAATACGTTATTTATTTTAGAGTGTTTGACGTTCCATTTTGGCTTTATCTCTGAATATTATTTCAGCCAAATGAAAATCCCATAATGTATCTATATCGAGTGAATACTTCGATTTCATAATGTATGGATAGGTATTCTCAGGATACAAAGTTCTCTTATTTATTACAATATCACGTTTTACAAGGTAGATTGCACCATTTTCAAAATAAGCTACCGGAAGATCTTGTCGTCTCAAATAACCATTCGGTTTTTCTACAAAATCAGACAAGAGCCCTTGGCTGGATATCTTTCGAATTTTATAGGGGTGGGCAGGGGATTTGCATACACTAATTACTGAATCAACATCGCTTCTTTGCGCTATTTCAATAGCAGCACTAATATCTTTGCTTGTTCGGAATGGTGATGTAGGCTGTAAAAGCATTACATAATCAGGGACATAACCCTGGTTTTCTTTCAGCCATTCAAGTGCGTGAATAACTACATCAATATGTGGGGAATCATCTTGTGCTAAAAAAACTGGGCGGATAAACGGCACTTCCGCACCCAAGTTTCTTGCAACAAGTGCAATTTCTTGATCATCGGTAGAAACAATAACACGGTCCAGATCCTTATTTTGCATTGCTGCTTCGATACTCCATGCGATTAAGGGTTTTGATGCTAATGATCGAATATTCTTTCTGGGTATTCCTTTAGATCCACCACGGGCGGTTATAAGCCCTATAATTTTGGAAGATTTTTTCATGCAAGACTCCTTGTTCTGAAAGGCAAGCGGGGTCTGTCCCCGATAAGCATTAGTTTTTATTTATAAATCGTTGCATTTTTTTTGAGGGGGGAGGGGCTCTTACAGACTGCTTTTGTTTACAGACCAATCATAAGTTCTCTGAACCCCATCTTTCAAAAAAATCCCTGCCTGCCAGCCCGATTTTTAAGGCGAAAGACATCAAAACATTTTAGGCACAAGATCAAAAATAAACCATCCGCTGGTATGAAATTGTAAACAATCGAGTTTGAAATATGTATAGTAGTCATGAAACATTATAGAAAAGCGAATTTTCATGAATAATCATATAATCTGGACGGTGTGAATGCCTGGGTCGTAAGAAGGAATAATGCAAGGAAAAGCAGGCCAAGTTTAGTTGCCGTAGCTCTTTGCTTGGTGAGGAAAAAAGCCAGTACCGAGGAAAAAAGCCAGTACCATGGAAATTGCCATTTCCAGAAATCCTGCCAAGTGGTTTCTGTTTACATATACACCAAAGACAGAAGGGGAAGTGTGGTTTTCTGGATATATCCACCCGGGAAATAGGTTAAGGCCAAATCGTTTGAAGATGCCAATAACAGATATCCATATGGTGTATTTTGGGGGTCAGTATTTTTGGGGGTCAGGCTTTCCTTATTGTTGTTATTGGGATTTTTTGGCCGCTGATTGGCGCTGATCTTTTTTAAAGTGTCGGGTCTTTTAAGACTGAGAGTCTGCATTGATCAACTCATGTTTCAGTAAAAACCTAATCACCTCATCCACACTATGCTGCAAATCAAGTTTATCTGTCTCAATAACAAGAGAAGAATTTTCCGGTTCTTCATATGGGGCTGAGATGCCTGTCATATTGGTGATTTTACCTTTGGCAGCTTTTTTGTAAAGGCCTTTCGGGCCACGTTTTGCACATTTATCTCATTCGGCACATCTTATCAAAAAAACAATGCTTTTATGCCCGCACGATATGATCGGCAGGCTCCCGGTACACCCCACGCGTATCAACAATCAGCTTTGCATTGGCCTTGATCATCTCATAATCAAAATCATCATGATTCGTGGCTATCAACACACAATCCGCCTGTTGCAGGACTTCGGGAGTTAATTCAACTGAATCAAGATCAAAGCTGTACCTGCGCATCCTGGGAAATCGCGGCACATAAGGGTCTGAATATGTCACTATTGCCCCTTTGTTTTTCAAAATACTCATGAGTTCCACTGAAGGGGACTCCCGCATATCATCCACATTTTTCTTATATGCAATACCAAGCACCAATACTCTGGAGCCCTGAAGCGGCTTGCCTGCATTATTCAACGAATCCATTACCTTGTTGATAACCCATTTTGGCATGGCAGTATTTACTTCGCCGGAAAGCTCAATAAAGCGGGTATGAATGCCATATTCACGGGCCTTCCAGGTCAGATAAAACGGGTCGATGGGAATACAGTGGCCGCCAAGGCCGGGGCCGGGATAGAAAGGCGTAAAGCCAAAAGGCTTGGTGGCTGCGGCGTTAATTACTTCCCATATATCAATGCCCATTTTGTCTGCAACTATTTTCAGCTCATTGACCAGACCAATATTGACTGCCCGGTAGATATTCTCCAGCAGTTTTGTCATCTCAGCGGCACGGGTGGAGGATACCGGAACGACTTCTTCAATGACCTGGCCGTAAAGAGCCATTCCCACGTTCAAACAGCTTTGAGTTACTCCGCCGCACACTTTGGGTATCTTTTCTGTATAAAAGTCCGGATTTCCCGGGTCTTCCCTTTCAGGCGAATACACAAGAAAGATATCCTTGCCCACAATCAGACCGCTGCGTTCTATTATGGGCTTGATTTCCTCATCAGTAGTTCCGGGATAGGTGGTGCTTTCCAGGCTGACTACCTGACCGCCACGCATATGAGGCGCCAGCGATTCTGTGGTTTCTATAACAAAGGACAGGTCTGGTTCGCGGTGCTTGTTCAGAGGTGTGGGAACGCAGATAATCAGGGCATCGGCTTCTCTGGCCCTGGCAAAATCGGTGATGGCGGAAAACATGTTGTCATCCACCACCTGCTTGATGCGATCAGATGAAATATGGTTGATATAGCTTTCACCGGAATTGAGAGTAGTGACCTTGCCTTTATCGATATCAAAACCGATCACATGAAAACCCACCTCTACATAACGAAGCATAAGGGGAAGGCCCACATATCCAAGACCGACTATGCCGATAATGGCTGATTTGTCCTGTAATTTTTTGATTAGTTTTTGTTCCATTATTAAATCCTTTTCAAAAAAACATTATCTCTCACCATTCGACAAGCTCATGACAGGCAGAGTACGCAGGGAAAAGCGGATTGGAAAAGCAAAGTCAAAAGCATTTCTCTCACAGAGCTCTCAGAGCACGCGGGGAAAGGCGGGTTGGAAAGTCAAAAGCATTTCTCTCACAGAGCTCTCAGAGCACGCGGAGAAAGGAGGGTTTAAAAGTCAAAGGCATTTCTCTCACAGAGTCCGCAGAGCACACGGAGAAAGGCTGGTTTAAACGTCAAAAGCTTTTCTCACAGAGTACGCCTGCCTTTGCTAAAGCTACGGCAAGACAGGCAGAGCACACGGAGAAAGGCGGATTGAAAAAGCAAAGTCAAAAGTATATTCACCAACCAGACACAGGGAAAAGCGGATTATTTTTAAAAAACATTATTTACGCTCCGTGGACTTTGTGAGCTCCGTGAGAGAGATATTTTTAATTCCTGTTTCGCATTCCCGATAAGATTTACCGCAGAACGTACATTTCATCTTTTCGGTCAATCGTTCTCCGCACTCGCAGACCCACCCGATCTGTCTGGCTGAACTGCCAACAACCAGGGCATGATCAGGCACATCTTTTGTTATCACAGCGCCGGCTCCGACAAAGGCATAGCGACCAATGATAGTGCCGCAGACGATGGTGCAATTTGCGCCAAGGGTTGCACCTTTCTTGGCCAGAGTAGGCCGGACCTGATCCATCTTGCGGATTTCAGCGCGAGGATTATAAATGTTGGTAAAGACCATGGAAGGGCCGCAAAAGACGCCATCTTCAAGGGTCACGCCTTTATAAACTGAAACATTGTTCTGTATCTTGCATTGTTTGCCGATGCTTACATCAGGGCCTATTACCACGTTCTGACCTATGTTGCAGTCTTCGCCAATTTTGGAGCCGGAAAGAATGTGGGAGAAGTGCCAGATTTTCGTTTTTTCGCCAATTTCCACATTATCATCTATAACCGCCGTTGAATGGGAGAAGATGTTGGGATTAGGGAATAACTTGGGATTAGGGATTAGGGGATTAGGGATTATAGAGCTAACACCGGTGAGGAGGCTTTCGGTGGCTTTTTCGAGAATTTCGAGAACTTCCGCTCCGTTCTGGGCGTCTGCCGTTTTAACCGGATCACCGTTTGTGTGGGCTGCAAAGTATTTTAATTCCTCTGTAAGGGGCATCTTTTTCTCGTAAGGGATAACTTCTGTTGGTCCGTCACGTTTGATAGGCTCGCCCTGTATCCAGTCGATCCCCTTTTCATAAAAAAGTATGTTTTTATCATCCGACGAGTCTTCGTAGGAAAACATGCCCTTTGAACCTATCACAACCATTCTATGTTCCTTGAACGGATGGAGCCAGCTTACGTATATGTGCCCCACTATGTTGTCGGGATAGGTGAGCATTGTCATCGATGAATCATGTATGTGCGGCTGCAGAAATGACCCGCCGCGAGATATCACCTCTACAGGGAGACGCCCAATAAAATATTGAAAGATCGAAATATCATGAGGCGCAAAACTCCAGAGGATATTCTCCTCGGTTCTTACAGTACCCAGATTCAGCCGGTTGCTGTAGATATATTCAAGCTTGCCTATCTTTCCATTTTCAATCAATTCCTTTATCTTTCGGATAGCTGGATGAAAAAGGAGAAGGTGACCTACCATCAAGTTTACGTTGTTTTCTTCAGCAAGTTCTTTGAGACGCCTTGCTTCTGATGCTTTGAGTGTTAGGGGTTTTTCAACGAGGACGTGCCTTTTGTGGGTTATAATAAACTCCGCTATTTTAAAATGGGTCTCGGCAGGGGTTGCCACGGTGAACCCGTCAAAGTCTTCCTTTATGGCATCTCTGACAGTTGCGAAAGTCTTTACGCCCGGATATTTTTCTTTGAACATATTGCGCGTATCTGAATCGGCTTCAACAATACCGGTCAGAAAGCTGAGTTCGTGCAAGGTTTTTATGTGGTTTTTCCCCCAGCGACCGGCGCCGACAACGCAGATATGGCGCGAAGCGACAGGGGCGTTGGGAAAAGAGTTTGGTTTGGTCATTTTCAGATCCTCTGTTATATTAGCTCGTAAGCTCATTGGCTGGTGAGCAACTACAAAAAGCTGTTGAGCGGTTAAGCTCATTAGCTGGTGAGCAACTGCAACTACAAAAAGCTGTTGAGTTGATAAGTTGATAAGTTGTTAAGTTCTTAAGCTGGCAAGTTGTTAAGCTTTTAAGCTTTTAAGCTTTTAAGCTTATGAGCTATTCTTCACGGATTTTATTAGTGAATTGAGCATTTTGGTAATTTCTTCTGCCATCATTTTTATTTGCTTAAATGTGTCATTGGTAATCCATCCCATACGTTGAACTATTACCAGAAGTGTTATGGTTTCAAAGACAGACCCCCGGGCAATATACAAATAATGAATGAACTCTTTTTTTGAAAATCGGCCTTTACCTTCCGCGATATTCATCGAAGGGCTTGTAGAAGCCGCCTCCAGTTGCTCAATAAGCCTATAATGTTTTCTTGGTGTTTCGAAAAGGTCGATTGCCTTTATTACAAGTTCAGCAAAATCCACTGCCTTCTGCCAAACTTTTAAATCTTCAAACGTAAATATCCGATCTTCCATGGCTTGATTCGTCCTTCTCCCAAGAGCTAATGAGCTTACCAGCTTTTATCTTTTATCTTTTTTTTTTCATCAACTTAACAGCTCATCAGCTTAATAGCTAACCAGCTTATCAACCACATAATCCTGCATCTCTGTCGTGAGTTCCGGATAAATCGGCAGAGCAATGGTGTGTTTGGCGGCGTACTCGCTGTTAAGGAAATCGCCGGATTTATAGCCAAGGTATCTGAAGCATTCCTGGTCGTGAAAGGGCACGGGGTAGTAAATCTCTGTGCCGATGTTATTTTCTGCAAGGAACTTTCTTAGTTCATCTCTTTTTTCGGTCACGGAAATAACGTACTGGTTGTAGATATGGAATTCTCTTTTGTAGGCGACAAGGGGCTTTTTGATACCTTTGACGTTAAGGTTTTCGTCGTAGTAGACGGCATTTTCCTGTCTCATGGCATGCCACTTATTGAGATGGGGCAGTTTTACGAGAAGAATTGCGGCCTGGATCGGAGCAAGCCGGAAATTGCCCCCGATCAGCGCGTGATAATATTTGGGTTTGGCACCATGGTTTCTGAGCTTTTTAAGTTTTTCATCAATGTTCGCATCGTCTGTAACAACAATTCCACCGTCGCCCATGGCCCCGAGATTTTTGCTGGGAAAGAAAGAAAAACAACCGAGAGTTCCCATGCTGCCTGCTTTTTTTGTTCCTGTCTTTGATGGATATTTTGCACCTATGGCTTGGGCCGCGTCTTCAACTACCGGGATGTTGTGTTCCCGCGCAACTTCAAGAATCGGGTTCATGTCAGCGCACTGCCCATACAGATGCACGGGGATGATTGCCTTTACCTTATTTCGTTTTTCTGTCTCCGATTCAAACCATTTCCGCAAGGCCGCCGGGCTGAGATTATACGTATCGGGATCTATATCCACAAATGCAGGGGTCGCACCCAATCTTGCGATAACACCGGCAGTAGCGAAAAACGAAAAAGGCGTAGTAATAACAATATCGCCGGGGCCAATATCCAGGGCCATAAGGGAAATCAGCAGGGCATCGGTTCCGGATGATACACCGGTGGCATACTTAGCGCCTGCATATTCAGCAATCTGTTCTTCCAGCTCTACGACTTTGGGACCCATAATGTAACGGGTGGAGTCGATGACTTCATTGACGGCGACTTTAACTTCTTTTTCGATTGTCTGCAATTGCGCTTTTAAATCGAGTAATGGAACTTTCATGGCTACTCCTTTTGGTCTTCGAGAATATGAGTAAATAATGGGGGACGCTGTTACATTATGAACTTACGTCAAATATTCGCGCCAAGTATTTATAGCGGGGTCAGGCTTTCTTTCTTGGGGTTAAGTAAAAGCAAAGTCAAAAGCATTTTTCTCACAGAGCTCCCAGAGGACGCGGAGAAAAGAGGATTGGAAAGTCAAAAGCATTTCTCTCACAGAGCACGCCTGCCTTTGCTAAAGCTACGGCAAGACAGGCAGAGCACGCGGAGAAAGGCGGGTTTAAACGTCAAAAGTTTTTTTGGCCACGGATTTTCACGGATTTGGCGCGGATTAACACTGATCTTTTTGGGGGTCAGTAAACCCAGTAATTGTGAGAGGGCTTTCCGGGCTTTGGATTCTCCGGCCGCCTGTGCACATGCCGCTGCCGGCTATGATGATGGCATTTAGATGGAAACAGTGGCATAATCTACTCCATATTATATTAGTTGGGTAGACTATCTTGTATTTTATTTTTAAACTGTTTTATCTGCAAGTGCCTCTTCTGAAACTTTATTTCCCAACAATACCCCGGCAATTATTACAGCTTCAGCCAGTAACAAAAATAGAATCATTACCCGGAAAATGTTCTTCGCACTTTTCGAAGGTATAGATTGTGATGTAAAACTACTAATTCTATAAAACTCAGATTGAGAATTAATGCTGTATTCATTGATTTTTTGATAAAACAGATGAATGTCTTTTATTATTTGAGTCAGTGAATTTAATATTCCCAACTTTTTTTTATTGATTAAGGTTTCTACAAGAACTATTTCTTTATTCTGTGATTCAGTTTTCTTAGCATTCTCTCTAAATTTTTCGAATGCTTCAAAAAGTGTAGTGTAATAACTTATCTCTTTATTTAATTTTATTGATTCTAAGGCTGCGGAAATTTCATTATTTGTTAATCCCTGTATGTATTTTACATTTGCATCCTGTTGTGCCATGCTGACTATTTTATCAAAAAAAGTTCCATCAAATTGTGGTATAATAGTTGATGTGCTGCCCATTGCCGTGCTTTGTCCCCGAATCATTTTGCTTGTTGTTTCATTAGAATTTTGAATACTGGAATAACTGTTTAAAGTATCAGCATAAAGTTTCCTGACAGCCAGAATAGCCGTTCTTTCCCTTTCCAATTCATATAGTTTAGTCTGAAGATAGACCGTTGATAGAGGACCTTCTTTTGTTATACCGTAGGTTCTTATCGCACCGGAAAAAGGAGCCAGTTCAAATGTCTGTAAAAAATCTGTTCTAAACTTCAAATTACTTAGATTGATTTCACCTTTATCAGTGTTAATTGATACTATTTTAGCACCCGGCAGTTCCGCTATTTTATCTATATCGCTTTTAACGGTTTTAATCGTCTCCCTTAACAGGTCGATACCTACAATATGGTCCAAACTTTCAATATCACTCTTAGAAATAACATTATTTGGCACCAGAGATATTCTGTATTTATTAATACCTTTTTCTTTTTCAGCACTATTAATCCAGTTCTCCAGAATATTTCTCAATACTTTGTTTACTAAAATAGAAGGTGGTGTTTGCTTTTTGTTGTTACCCGTCAGTGCCAGTTTAAAATTTGCATTTGCTAATATATTCGCTTTTCCCCTTTGGAATTCCGCTTCCAGTTTATCACGTCCCTCAGCTGTTATTTTTTTATCACTTAGTTCGCTCGCATATTCGGCTCTTAATGCAACTAATCTAAAATTATTTTTATATATCGAAATATCCTTTTGAAAATCAGAAAAATCTTCATAATATTTGTCTAAATTATTCTCCTTATAAACTTTTTGTAAAACTGTACCCGCTATAATGTCATTTGAAGAGAATCTGGAACCGTTAGGATACTGTCCTTTTTCTACTCCCGCAAAGTTTAAAGAAAAACTCAATTTTGATACCTCATACTTAGCCTGAAGCAAAAAAATGATACCACTTACCGCGATAATAACAACAGCACAAATTATCGTCCAGGAAATAATTTTTCCGCGTTTTTTCCATAATGTTGTCAGAATATCAATGATACTGATTTCGTCGTTCATATCTTCCTGTAGCTCATTTAAATTATTTTCCATCATTATTTCCCCCCCCAATTTATATTAGTTAAAAGAAGTTTTGCCAGTAATGCAGTCCTGACCTGAAATTCCAAAGATCACTTATTTGTGTTTGCTGTTTCTACAGCTCCGCCCTTTGAGTTACATAAAGATGAATTTATGTAACCTTTCGGAAAAATTTTGGTTTATATACTTATGCTGCGAGAGTGGTTTAAACCGCTCAAGACGATTTATTATAATTAAAATATAGAAATAATTTTATAGCATTTAGTATCATATTTTGCAAATAAATTATAATTCCGTGTATGGTGTCCGTGAAAAAATAATTAATAAGTTAAATTAAGTATTTAGAATGGATGGAATGTCCGCCGTTTTTTTTTCGATTATCTTTTTACCTTATTTTTTAAGAATCTCTCACAGAGCACGCGGGTTTAAAAGTCAAAAGCTTTTTTTGCCGCGGATTTTCGCGGATTAAACACGGATTTTTTAAAAAACTTTTAAGAATAACATCTGTAATCTCTTTGTATTTAAACCTATCTGCGTTCATCTGCGTAAATCTGTGGCTAAATTTTTAAGTTATAGTGGGTCTGAGTCTGTTAAGTTTGCCGTGGGTTTACAGGGGTAAAGTATCCAGTCGCAGGATCAATAGGCAAACAATTCTTGTAAACAATTGGCTATCTTTAATTGGGTCTTTTTCGAAATAACGCCTAATTTTTGTACTAATCTGGTTTTATCAACGGCTCGCATCTGGTCTAATAAAACCTTCCCTTTTTTACCTTGAAACGCACATGGGATGCGGCTTGGATAAGAAAAACCTTTTGAAGTCATGGGGGCTACTATTGCTGTTTTCAATGGAGACATCTCATCGGGTGATATGACAATGCAGGGTCGTGTTTTTTTTATTTCAGAGCCTTTTGCCGGATCTAACTGGACAAGCCAGATATCAAACCTTTGGATGGCTGATTTTACCATTCCCATTCCGGGCTTTCAACTAACGGGGCTTCCAGCCATTCGGTATCAATTGCATCTGACGTATCACCTGATTTATCGCTTTTCAGGGCCTTTTCAAATTGTTCTTTCCATCCCTGCCGAGGTTTTTTTAAGGGTTGAATTAAAAGCCCTTCGTCAGTTATCTTAAAACCAAGCTCTATATCATTTAACCGGGCCTGGTCTATAATAGCTTTGGGAATTCTAATTCCCTTTGAATTACCTATTTGAATCAAATTGGCCATCATCTTCTCCCTGTTTGTTTCAATGTAATTACAATGTATGCCTTTTGAGAGAACCTGTCAAGTTGATCAGGATTTATGGTTGCAAAGGGGAGGGCGGGCTTGCCTTGTTGTGGTTAAGTAAAAGCAACGTCAAAAGATTTCTCTCACAGAGTACGCGGAGCACACGGAGGAAGGCGGGGTGGAAAGTCAAAAGCTTTTCTCACAGAGTACGCAGAGCACACGGAGAAAAGAGGATTGGAAAGTCAAAGTGTTTTTTTAGCCGCGGATTTGGCGCGGATCTTGTAAAAACCAGGAAGAATGCTGTGTTTGTATTTAGACCAATCTGCGTGTATCTGCGTAAATCTGCGGCTGAAATTTTTAAGTTATAGTGGGTCTGAGTCTGTTAAGTGTTTTTTTAGCCGCGGATTTTCGCGGATTAAACACGGATCTTTTTTTTAAAAACCAGGAACAATGCTGTGTTTGTGTTTAGACCTATCTGTGTTCATTTGCGTGTAAGTAAAAGCAAAGTCAAAAGCTTTTTTCTCACAGAGCTCACAGAGCACACGGAGAAAGGCATGTTTAAACGTCAAAAGCTTTTTTGGCCGCGGATCTTTTTTTGTAAAAACCAAGGACAACGCTGTGTTTGTGTTTAAACCTAACCTCCGTTACAATCTGAGACTCCATTCAGGTTGTCGATTAATCAGGTCGATTGTATCCATCTCTGACCGCCTGTTCCATTGCTGCAAGCTCCTCGTCAGTCAGGAAATCAAAGTGAGCAGACCTCTTTCCGGCTGATAAGCTCCCGTTGTTCTGAAGGCACAGCTGGATAAACAAATCAATCCGGCGGTCAGGCATGTCAATGATGTCCTGAATCGTCTTCTTGGTATTGTCATAATTGACCAGAAAACTGAGTTCCTCCACAAGCTCCTCCTCGATTGTCTTGTTGACAAACACGTACAAAGCCTCTGCCTGCACAGTCATATCCATATATTGATACCAGCACGCGGTATCGTTCTCGACGGTCATTTGTCCCATTTCGTCCAGCCGATAATCTATAAGCTGAAGCAAAGGCCGGGAGAAGGCTTCCAGAGAGGCATCATAATCCGCTGGATTTTTAAGCATGACGGCCGACACCGGGAACATGAGTCCACGCGGGACCAGTTTCTGAATCGAGAGGATGTTGTGTATCAGGAATCGATGAATTCGTCCGTTTCCATCTTCAAACGGGTGCAGGAAAACAAAACCGTAGGCAATTGCCGCCGCATGGATGACCGGAGAGACTTTTCCCTCTTTCATCCGTTTATGCGACTCGAGCAGTCCGTTCATCAGGCTTTGAAGATCATCAGGCTTTGGACAGATAAAATGAATGATCTCCTTCTGATAGGCAGCCGTTTGCCCGACATAATTCTGACTAATGCGATAATCGCTGTCCTTGAATCGAGGATCAACGATCCGGTTCTGAAGCGCTATCAGCCGTTCTTTCCCGCAGAAATCCTCTTTTTCCGCAAGCTCCAGAGATGTAATGAATTTTTCAGTTCGTGAGGCATTGAACTTTATGTGCTCAATTTCAAAGGACGACTTTGTTTCTTGACTATACAGATAACTCAGTGCCCGGCGAAGAAGCGCAGGAGGATAAGCGGTGATGATACCCTCGCATTTTTTCCGCAAATCAGCTGAATCCATTTTTGAAAGCTTCTCAGTTTTTCTGATGATTGGACAGAAGGTTCTGGGACCGAGAAGATTGTTGACAATGCGGTGTCTCCGGGATTTTTCTCCGTTTGCAACGGTGTAATATTCCTTTGCCTCCAGTACCTCGACATAGTTACCCGAAGTAATGTCATCTATGGGCAGCTGCCTGCGGGTCAGGAACTCATATAAAAACCAGATCCTTCGAGCATATTTTCCAGTCGGTTTGGATTTGATGTACTCAGTGATCTCCTCCCGGGGAACCTGTTTAAAGATGCGAGCTAACAAGCCCGGGTTGATTCCGTCATATTTCAGTGCAAACTCAAGATGGTCGCCGACTTTTTCACCGGGCCAGTATTGAACTCTGAAAACCTCATCAACCAAACCATCCTGAAGCTTTGAAGAGTGAGTGCCTGTATTGGAAACTGAGGACGTGTGCCAATTAGGCATTCCTGCAAGCTCAAACTTTTCCATTAGGTAGGTGTAACCTGCCTGACGAAAATCAGAAACGTTTATTCCCATGGGAAAACCTCACAAAACTATTATTTAGCTACAAATATAATTATAAATAGGGGTAATGTCAACCAAATGATTAGAAATTGTTGTATTCGTGCAAAAACCATTACAAGCATTTCTCTCACAGAGCACACAGAGCACACGGAGAAAGGCTGGTTGGAAAGTCAAAAGATTTTTCTCACAGAGCACGCGGAGCACACAGAGAAAGGCGGGTTAAACGTCAAAAGCTTTTCTCACAGAGTACGCCTGCCTTTGCTAAAGCTACGGCAAGACAGGCGGAGCACGCAGGGAAAGGCGGGTTTGAAAGTCAAAGGGTTTTTTGGCCGCGGATTTGGTGCGGATTAATACGGATTGCTTTAAAAGATTAAAAAATAAGGGCAAGGTTGTGTTTGTGTTTAGATCTATCTGCGTTGATCTGTGTAAATCTGTGGCTTAATTTATTTCTGAGTCCGTTAAGGGTTTTTTTGGCTGTGGATTTTCGTGGATTAATATGGATTATTTTAAAAGACTGAAACAAGGGGGGGCGGGCTTTTTTTATTGTGGTTATCTTCAGGCGGTTCTAAGAATATACTTTTTTTCTGTGAGCAATCCGGATAATGGTGATTAATAAAAACTTTCCTTCTTTAAGATAGATAATCCGAAAGTTTCCTGCTTTTTTGCGAAATTTACCTTTGTGCCTGCCTTTTAGCGGTTTGTCTTTGTGAAACTGCCCTTTTTGCAGCGTGATTATTTTTTTTGAAACCAGGGCTCTATCTTTATCCTGCAAAGCCAAAAATTCTTTTTCTGCTTCAGGTTCAAATCCAATTTTATACATCAATGCCTGCTCTGGCAAAGACTAACTCAAGGGGGATAACTTCGGTCTCACCTTTTTTCAAGGCATCAATTCTTTTGTCAGCCACCATTTCATCCAGTTTGTCAAAATAAAGGTCTATTGCTTTTTCAATCAGACTTGTCCTTGTCTTTTCCAGTTCCCTGGCATAGTTGTCCAGAGAATTCAACATCTCTTTTTCGAGTCTTATATTGATTGCCGGTTTCATCTGCTTTCCTTTGAAAATTTTCTTTATCTGTATTGACAAATGTAGTGCAGAATCTTCTTTTTGTCAAGATGAAAATCGGGGGTTGTTGAAACAAAGGGGGGCGGGTTTTCCTTATTTTTTTGCCGCGGATTTACGCGGATTTTCACGGATAGGTAAAAGCAACGTCAAAAGATTTTCTCACAGAGCACGCGGAGCACACAGAGAAAGGCGGGTTGGAAAGTCAAAATCAAAAGCATATTCACAACCAGAGTCCGCAGGGAAAGGCGGGTTGGAAAGTCAAAGGGTTTTTTGGCCGCGGATTTTCGAGGATTAATACGGATTGCTTTAAAAGATTAAAAACCAGGAACAACGTTGTGTTTGTGTTTAATCCGAGGTGTCCCCGGAATTCCTGCGACCTACTGTCTCAAGCCCTTTTCAGTAATTTAAGATAGGTCTCTCTGCTCATTTCAATCACACGCATATTATTTTTGATAACAAATGTTGGTACTTCTTTATATTTGGGTATTATCACAGGTCTAACCTCACCGGGGTACTGGTAAATAAGATGGTCACCTTTTGTTCGAACGTACAAACATCCAGCCATTTCAAAAATTTTGACCTGAACTTGATAATTGGTCGGTTTAATTTTCATTAAACTTAGACAGACACTTCAATAGGCGTAAATCCAACCAACTCTTTACGCACACTTAGTATTTCAGCATTAATTTCTTCTAATCCGCAATCTTCAATAAACTGATCAAAGGTTCCCAACTTTTTTGTTTCTTCGATGTTGATGATTATAGCCTCCATGAGATTTTTTTTGGCCTGATAAACATCCTCGCCACAGGAGGCAATATCTAATTCAGGACAATATGAAACATACATATTACCCTCTTTCCATATTTCTTCTGTAATGCGAAGTTTCATCTTATCCTCCTGCATTTATTGGGGTTTGACCCTGTTAAGTGTTTTTTTGGCCGCGGATTTTCGCGGATTTGGCGCGGAGCTTTTTTTTAAAAACCAGGCTCTATATCATTTAATTGGGCCTGGTTATAAAAGGCCTAAGCTTAATTTAACAGCGTAGTTGACTTCCTGCATTTTTTTTTCACTAATTTGGCCGAATCTTTGTTCCAGTCTTTCTTTGGATACAGTAAGTATCTGGCCTGTTTTAACAATGGAGGATTGCTTTAATCCTCCTTCCGGTGGATCAAGTTTTACGTTTATAGGATATATTTTAACTGAACTTGAAATAGCTGCCACAATTATAGTGGGAGCCTTTTCATTACCAATATCATTCTGGATAACAAGGGCAGGCCTTTTGCCTGCCTGTTCACTTCCTCTGGCAGGGTTCCAGTTTACAAGCCATACCTCACCTCGTACCGGAAAGTCCTTCACGAGAGAATCTCATTTTGAGCGTTAAAGGCCATATTGATAAATTCCTGGTCTTCACTTGCCATTTCAGCATATCCTTTGGCCATTAATGCTTCGGTTCTTTTTTTGAACCACAAGCTGAAAGCCTCCTGTGCCAAATGGCTCTTTGCCATGTTGCAGGATGCTGCAGCCTTTTCAACTGCCATGAATATATCCGCATCTATGGTTATGCTCATTTTTTTCTTGGTTTTCATAGGGTCACACCATCTATCTTATTTTTTATAAGATAATATATCATACAAATAGTCGCGTCAAGTATTTATAGCGGGGGTAGGCTTGCCTTATGGTGGTTAAGTAAAAGCAAAGTCAAAAGATTTTTTCTCACAGAGCACGCGGAGAAAGGCGGGTTGGAAAGTCAAAAGCTTTTCTCACAGAGCTCTCAGAGCACACAGAGAAAAGAGGATTGGAAAGTCAAAAGCTTTTTTCTCACAGAGTCCGCAGAGCACACGGAGAAAAGCGGATTGGAAAGTCAAAAGCTTTTTTGGCCGCGGATTTACGCGGATTTTCACGGATAGGTAAAAGCAAAGGCAAAAGCATTTTTCTCACAGAGCTCTCCTGCCTTTGCTAAAGCTACGGCAAGACAGGCAGAGGACGCGAAGAAAGGCGGATTGGTGCTGATCTTTTTTAAAGTGTCGGGTCTTTTAGGACTGAGAGTCTGCGTTGATCAACTCATGTTTCAGTGAAAAACTAATCATCCCTTCCACACTCTGCTGCAAATCAAGTTTATCTGTCTCAAGAACAAGAGAAGAATTTTCCGGTTCTTCATATGGGGCTGAGATCGAAAGAGATAAAAAGAAGTGCTGAAAATCATGGGTATACCGATTGTGTCGGGATACCTTTAAGACAGGAAGGCTTTTTCACCTTTGGCCTGAACAGGGGGGGGGCTGCTGGTTTGTTTTTATTGCCTTTTACGTATAGGTACGTTCGCTTTATTTCATGGCTGGTTTCTAACCGATAATTTCGGCTGATTTTTTTTCGCTGTTTCCATACCAGACAACATGCCCACTTCACCCGGAAACTTCAAATGACATTTCAGATAGTGAAACACACGCCAATCATGTTGAAGCAAACAATAGCGCAATGCGTCGCAAATGCTCCCCATTTAGAAGAAAAACAAATACATCTGCTAAATCAAAAAATAATCTTCAACGCATTTTGAATGTATATTGGGTTATTCATAATTACGTCGGAACTCACTTTACGACTAAAGAAGTTCCTGTCGTCCGTTTAGGGATAATAGGAAAAGCATTAAATGTGAAAACGCTTTTTAGCATCCAATATGTATAAATCGCATTATTATTTTTTACTACCTATTCAAGGGTAGCATTGCCATCAAACGCTCTCCCCCTTAATTCGTTGGAATCTGGATTTTTTCTTTGGCATATTTTGTTAATTTCTTTATGCAATTTTAATTCATAAGATTTTTCATTAAAGTTATCTAAAAAATAAGTTCTTGCATTTTCTGATTTTTCTAAATACTCTTTTTTATCACTTGCCAAGTGGTTTATAGAACTTTCAAACTCTTTCTGGTTCGAGTAATAAAAACCAGCATTTGATATGTCAATATGACTTTTCAAAACTTCACATTCTGAATTAACAATAGCTGGGGTTTTCATCATAAAAGCCTCGAGTACCACAAGCCCTAAACTTTCATAAGGAGAAGGATGTACTAATGCTATAGCATTCTTCATCAATAAGAGCTTTTCTTCTTCGCTTACAAAACCTTTGTAGAGTATTCCTTCGTGTTTATCATTTTTTAGTTTTCCGTCACCAATAGTAAATAATTTTATATCCTGATTACTATGTTGATAATACTGCTCGTACATTTTATAAAGCTTATCTACACCTTTTGACTCCTCTAGCCTTCCTGCATACAATATATACCTATCTTGCGTTATTGGTAATTCATTATTTATGTCAGCATTTTTGTCCTTCATTCCATAACCAATTACACTGCAATTTAACTTTTCTTTAAAAAGCCTTTTTTCTGCAAACTCTTTTTCCGGTTGTGTAGAACAAAGGTGCTTGATATTCACATATCGATAATAAGCTGGCAAATATGCTGGCAACTCATCGTGATAGGTTGGGATAAGAATAATTTTTTTTTTATCTTTTATACAATTTATCCCATAATAGGTCGTAGCATATAAATATGTCATAAATATAACTATTTCATAATTATGGTCATATTCTCTTATATATTTTAATAAATCCGCTGAATAGGGTCCTTGATATTTTATAAATTCCTCGGCAAACCCTAAAGGTAAATTTCGAGCTCTATTGTTCAAATTCTCTTTTAATTCTTCAGAAGAGCAATAAAGTGATGCTGCGTTGCCATCATATAATGTATGACACAATAAACCAAAATAATCACTTTCATAATGTCCTGATTTATTTCTTTGAAAATCTACTTTGAATCTTTTTATTATGATATTTTTTGAAAATTGTTTTTCGCCTTCTTGATAACTATTATTCCAAGTAAGGTGATCTTTAGCAGTTGTTGTTAAAATATCAATTTTATAAGATTTACTTAATAATATAGCAATTTTCAATGCATAATCTTCAGAACCTCCGATAATTTCTTCACCAAATCTCTGCACCACTAAAGCTATTTTTTTCATCCAACCCTCAATGCTTTTAACAGTGTATTCTCTATTTTTTTATTACTGTAATGCCTTAAATTATTTTGACCATTTTGCCCTAAATAATACCTATATTTATAATTTTTTGCTATTACATAAATAGCAGATGCGATCTCGCTATAATCTAATTCATCAAAAATTATTTGATTTTCTCCAATAGTTTCTAAAATTGCAGTGGTATTTAATGCAATTATTGGCAAATTATGTATTTGGGCTTCTAATATAGGCACACAAAAGCCTTCATGCTCAGACATCAATAAAAAGATGTGTGAAAATTGATAATATGTATGAAGTTGTTCAAAACTTATTTGATCATGGATTTTAATAATATCTTCCAATCCAAATTGTAAAATCAATGCTTTCATTTCATTGATATATGCATTTAAACTTGTATCAAGGCCACCTACAATATTTAAACAAATATTTCTATCGTACATTTTACTAAAAAAATCAATAGCATGTATTAAATGTTTGTGCCCCTTGTTTGGGGAAAAACGTCCTACGAAAAGTATATTAATCTGACCTTTCAGTAATTCTACTGTTAAAGACGTATCAACTTTTGTATTATTAAAATCATCAAGTTTATGAAATGGAGCCACTATTTCTATATTTTCTTTATTAACACCAAGTTCCAATATATCTTGTGCATTGAAATTTGAATCACACAAATATTTGTTCACTTTATTTAAACTTACAATTTTTTTTGTCTGTTCCCTACCATTTTTACACACCTCAGCATATAAAGCGCTGTATGGATAAAAAAAGTCTGGATAAGAGATATTGTGATATTTTATATAAATTTTACAATTTGCATCCTCAAGAATTTCCTGTCCTAAATCCCAACTAACAGCATGATGATAAATCAATATATTATTAATGTTGTCAATTAACTTGAAAAGTTTAGAACGACTTATCATGTATTCATTGGTAAACTCATCTGCTAAAAAATTCTCCGCGAAAACTTTTGTTTGAATTTTATTATTTAAAATCCCACATTGATGTCTAAGATCATTTCCAATCGCATCATGTGGCATTAATGTGGGAGTTACTATACATATTTTCATAATTTATATCCTATTACTGTATAATCTTGCCCCACTGTAAATTGAGAATTCAAAAATTTATCTTCAAGATGCAAACCTTCTATCGTATGAAGCCGTTCGATTACAACATTTACAAAACCTCTTTGTTCTATCAAAAACATTGAAGTATGTGGTGGAATTGGATTTTTATGAGTAGGATCCGTATAGAAATTACAAGCCCCAATAATCAAATTTTCAGGATTAGGTGTTTCAAAAATAACAACACCACCTGGCTTTAACACTCTTAAAGATTCATCAAAGAGACTTATTAATTTATTAAAGGGTAAATGTTCTATGATTTGAAAACCCGTAACAGCGGCAAGGCTGTCTGCGGGGATGCCTTTCAGGTAATCCAATACATCTGAGGCAATCACATCCAACCCTGTCTCCTGAGATTGAGCGACCATAACCCTGTTAATATCCACGCCTCTTGCTTTATAGCCCTCTTCCTTCATCAGTTCCAGCCATTCTCCACGTCCGCAACCCACATCCAGGATTTCGCCGCCGCCTGTTTGCTGCATTACTTTTTTGACATAAGGCAGATAAACCTTCAGGCGATCTTTGATATCCTCCCTTGTCCCACGGAATTGATCCTCAAAGGCTACATACATGGCATCATGCATATGGTCTTCCTCGGAAACCAAATTTTCAAGTTGTTCCGTGGTGAAAGGTTCGGGCAATCGTTTTCGAGCTTCATTTAAAAACATGCGAAGACGTCTTTCTTGATCAAGTAAAGTGCGTCTGTAGTTAAGGACTTTTCTGGAAATATTTTGTGCATCTTCTTTCAGAGCTGTTTCCGTGCTTTGAACCTGGGAATACATTATTTGCATTTGGTCATTTACGTTCTTGCTTTTTATAAAGGTTATAAAGGCTGTATTCTCTGAAATCTGAAGATTTTTAAGGATAGTTGGCAAATTGAGAATTCCGGTAACAATTCGCAAACCTTTCCCCAGGATTGGTATTTTGAATGAGCTCTGGATTAAAAATGGAAATAAAAGCCCCTTAATAGAAATTTTTCTACGCCTGCCCTCACTGAAATATTTCAGTCTGCCCAATATTTCCGATTTACTCAGTCTGCCGTCTCGAAGATTTTTTAAATAATATTCTTCACCCCCAAAATCTGGCAACCGACCCAATATTGCTTTATAGGCATTATTGATAAAGTCCGTGTCATGATATTTAATCAAATCATTCAGAGTGTAGATTTGCTGATCAGGTAGTGCCGGCACATCAGATTCTAACTGGTTTTTAGGCAGTACAGTACATGAGGGCAGGGGGGGGGTGACGCAGGATTGATAATAGGTGTCTGGTGAAGATACGGGGTCAGTCGCAGCCCGCTTTTTTTGAATTCTGACTTCTTCCCTGATCCGCTCCATGATTTCATCAATGCTGATTTCAGGTGTTTTTTTTTCAATCATGAGGGTTCTCCGTTTCATTTATAACCTGCAGTTCCGGTTTTAAACGAACCAGACCTAAAAAAGTAACATCTCCTCCGGTAACGATTTCAAACGCAGAAGACTTATCCATCCAATGAAAGCATTCATTAACATGAGTGTCGTCAGTATGAAGCGCAACAGTTAGGGTATACTTGCCCGGGCCAAGATTAAACTCATTAAAAACATACCTTAGAGAGAGCGTTTGGCCTTTTTCAATACGTATCTTTTTGTTAAGATAAAAAGAATTTGTCCCATAGATGTCCTGCCCGAATTTATCGCGTATTCCAATCCCTACGGTAAAATTTTCAACAGTTTCCTGTCCCGTTAATCGAATTGTAAATTCTGCGGGACGACCGGATGTCAATACTTTTGATGGGTTGTTGTTCTCATCAAGAAGCGCCACACTGTCAATCCTTACTTTGTAGTTACCATATCCAGAGGACAGGACATTATCCGCCTGATATCTGATTTCCTCTCCCTTTGAGCGTTTTGCAAGAAGAAAGTTATAAGTATTGATAATTGTTTCAGGGTCACCATGTTCAACAACATTACCACTTTCCAGTAAAATTGCTTTATCACACAAGACTTTAACTGCGTTCATATCATGAGAGACAAAGATAATTGACCCCCCCTCTTTTTTGAATTCTTTTATCTTTCGCATACATTTTTGTTGAAAATAAGCATCTCCCACAGACAAGGCTTCATCTACCACAAAGCATTCAGGATCTGCATGAATTGCAATGGAAAAGGCAAGGCGCATGACCATGCCGGAGGAATATGTTTTTATGGGTTCATGGATAAATTCTTTGAGTTCTGTAAACTCAATTATTTCACCAAGACGTTCCTCTGTTTCCCGGCGTGAAAGCCCAAGATATGTTGCATTATGAAAGATATTGTCCATGCCTGAAAACTCGGCGTTAAATCCTGTGCCCAGTTCAAGAAGGCCGGTAATTTTACCGGATATATGGATATTGCCGCTATCAGGTATAAGAATACCGGTTAAGATTTTTAGAATAGTTGATTTACCAGATCCATTTTCACCGATGATACCCAGTGTTTCGCCTTCCTGAACTTCAAAACTCACATTGTTAAGGGCAGGAAATACCCGGTGAAAACTGCGACGCAGAATAATTTCCTTGAGCCTGTCTGCAGGAGATTTGTAAAGTTTAAAAGTCTTGGATATATTTGATACCGAGATCATTTTTGTGATGATACCTTTTTAAAAAGAGTCAGGGTTTCATTGGCTGTTCGTTCCCAGCTAAAACTCTTTGCCTGGAGGTGTCCCCGCCTGATAAGTTCTGTTCTTTTCTCACTGTTCATCACCACGGTTTCAATGGCATCAGAGAGTTCGTTACTTTTTTGCGGATTAATAAAAAGCCCGGCATCTCCGGCTGCTTCCGGCATGCTGGCAGCATTTGAACAGATCACCGGACATCCGCAGGCCATGGCTTCAACAATCGGCAGGCCAAATCCTTCGTAGAGACTTGGGTAAACAAGGGCAGTTGCTCCATTGTATATTTCAACCAGGTGTTCATCCGGAACATGTCCGATAATATGGATACGGTTCTTAAGACTTGTGGATTTAATCTTTTCAAGCCAGTCTTTATCGCCCCAGCCCTGCCAGCCGACAAGAACCAGGGGGATATCAACGCTGACGGAGTGCATGGCTTCAATTAAAAGATTGATATTTTTTCTGGGTTCAAGTGAGCTTACAAAAAGCAGGTATGATTCCGGAAGCTTATATTGCTGTTTGACTTTTTTCACCTCTTCAGCTGTTCTGAGGCCAAAAATGGGATCAGGTGCAAGAGGAATGGCTGTGACCATTTCCGGGGGTACGCTGAATTCATCGATGATTTCCTGCCGGATAAATTTTGAGATGGTCAGGATATGGGTGGCATATGACATTCGGCGTTTAAGGAAATACTCAAAAAACCAGACCCTTTCACGGGGATGTGTTTCCCTGAACCTGCGCAGGGATAGATCATAGATTGAATAGACTGTAGGTATGTTCGTCATTTTCGCCGGTACGAAAGCGGTTTCGTGGTAGAGGTTAAATGAGTTTTTACTACAGATGCCGCGCAGTATGTTTTCATATCTCAGCCAGTGAAAAGCCCGCAGACTAAAAACAACAGGATCCGGTAATTTCCAGACAGCGGCAGTTGCTTTTTGCCATTTGCCTGTATCAGCGAGGGGGGGCATTGAATGAAACAGCTTTTTACCCGCAAGATAAGAAATGTCAACCTGTTCCATTTTTGCCATGGTTTGATACATGTTTCGCAAATATCTGGCAATACCGGTCAGTAGTCCGGTCATGGGTGCTGCATTTACTAAAATTTTCATAATTTTTTTGTCATATTAAGAACCAGCGGGTAAAGATAAAAAATGCCGCTAAGAAATAAAAAATGCAGAATTAGAATCAGATATACCTTGATGTGGCTGTTTATCCGCTTCCAGACCCGGTAAGCTGCTGATATAAAAATACCTGACCAGCATAAAAGAAAGAAGAATTCTATCATAAAAAGTCTCTGATGTCCTTTTCCAGATAACGAAACATAATATAAGAAAAAAACAGGATGCTGTGCGTAATAACGGTTAAAATTAAAAGAGAATTGAAAGACGGGTAGTCATTGAATGCAAATATTCTATGATAGGATTCTATTAGAATATATGCCGGGTTGAAAACAATCAGTTTTTGTACAAATCCCGGCAGAATGTCAACTACATACACAATTGGGGTAAACCAGAACCATAACTGGATAATTACACCTGTTATTTCCTTCACGTCTCTTATAAAAACAGTCAGCACGGCTGCAAATAAACCCAGACTGAAAGCGAGCAGCTGCTGAAGGTAGTAGATGAATGGCAAAAGAAGAAGACTCCTGTGAAAAGAGTAATCCTGAAATACCAGATAAATAAACAGAATTGTCATTGATAACAGATATGTTATTGCTTCAGACAGATTAATTTGAAGAAGTAGAGAAGGAAGTGAAGTGTTTACCTTGGAAATTATATGTTTTTTGTCAAGAAACGCGGATGTTGATCGGCTTATGGTTGTTGCAAAACTTGTCCATGGGATCAGGCCCGCGGCAAGGTAAATGCCGTATGCATTCATGTCAGAGGAGCCCGGTAGACGCGCCCCCATCAATTTTCCGAAGATGACTATATATATGAAAAGATTTACCAGCGGCCAGATGATGGCCCAGAGGGAACCCAGAACTGAACCTGCAAACCGTTCTTTAAAATCACGTTTGGTAGATTCGATAATAAATGAAGCGTTGAGTGTTGACATGGATGCAGAAGTTCTCTGTTAGTTGTTTATGTTTGTTTCCTTAATAAAATATTTAGTTATTCTGCAAGGTCAAAAGCATTCCTCTCACAGAGTCCGCCTGCCTTTGCTAAAGCTACGGCAAGACAGGCAGAGAACACGGAGATTGAACATCGAACATCCAACGTCGAATGAAAACCAAGATTAAAGATTCAATACTCTTTGCTACAACACCCGTCTTTCTCTGCGAGCTCTAGCGCAGCGGGCGAGAAAATACCCTATGTTATTTTGTAGATTTCAAATTTTCAAGTTCAGCTTCAACCATTAGTCTTGCAACATCATTGGTATTATACTTGGCTTTCCATCCAAGAATACTTTCGGCCTTGCCCGGATCAGCTTGAATTGATTGAATATCTGTGGGCCGTAAAAGGCTTTCACTGGACTGGACATGGTCTTTCCAGTTCAGTGAAAGCTCCTGAAACACTGTAGATACAAAATCGGTTAAACTATATGTTTCTCCAGTGGCAACAATATAGTCGTCAGGGCTTTCCTGCTGCAGCATTGACCACATCGCACTCACATACTCCGGCGCCCACCCCCAATCACGTTCAATTGAGATATTCCCCAAAAGTAGTTTTTCATCACTGCCGCCGGCAATACGGCAGGCTGTTTTAACAATCTTCTGAGTAACAAAACGTTTCGGCCGGAGAAAGGATTCGTGGTTAAAAAGAATTCCGGTACAGGCAAAAAGGTTATACGCTTCACGGTAGTTTGCTACCTGCCAGTACGCAGCCGCTTTAGCAACGCCGTAGGGACTGCGAGGTTTAAAAGGATCCTGTTCGGTTACAGCTTTACCATCGCTGTTTCCAAAACAGTCGCTTGAACCGGCATTATATAGTTTTGTTGGGATGTCTAAAAACCTGATCACCTCAAGTAAATTCAGGTTGGCTATGCTGATGCTTTCAAATGTTTCAACCGGTTGATCAAAAGAGAGGCTAACAGAGCTTTGACCGGCAAGATTGTAAATTTCATCCGGTTTGTAATGGCTTATAACCTGTAAAACACTCCTAAAATCGTGAATAGAGGCAGAAACCAGTTCTATTTTATCTTTTATTCCCAATCTAAGCAGGTTAGGGAATGAAGAGCCCTGGGCATCCCGGGAAATCCCGATTACCCTGTAATTTTTTTTTAAAAGAAATTCTGCAAGAAAAGTTCCGTCCTGACCCGAAATACCAAATATAACAGCCGTTTTCATTATATTCTCCTGAGGATATTATTATATATGATCAAAGCTTTAAGACCCAAAAATTTTCTATGATCCTTCATGTACCTGATGAAACTGATACAGTATTGTTTGATTATAAACTATATGTTTAAAAGCCGTGGTCTTTGGTTTGCCCCGGTTTATAACAGTATACAAAATCAGTGAACAAGTAAGGGCGAAAATATTCAGGGCACTGTCTGCTGGAGAGCATCGATTGTTCAGCTCCGCACCTTCGGTTACATTAAGGATTAATAATTTATGCAGCCTTTTAAAATAGTTGGATATTGATTGCTGTCATATTAGTTTAAGCGGGTTAAATGTCTCACCTGATAAAAGACACATTATTAGCATTTAATTTAATATTTTACAAGTAATAATATGTTTAACTATAATTAGAAGAAAAACATAATTGATAAGAAGTAAGTGTGGCTGGGGGCTGGGTGTTGACTCTTGTTTCTTATTGAATTGCATATTTGTTAAATGGTTGAATGATGGCAAGCGGTTAAGTAAAAGAAAAGTCAAAAGCATTTCTCTCACAGAGCACACGGAGAAAGGCGGGTTTAAACGTCAAAAGCTTTTTTCTCACAGAGTCCGCAGAGCACGCGGAGAAAGGCGGATTGGAAAGTCAAAAGCATTTCTCTCACAGAGCACACAGAGCACACGGAGAAAGGCGGGTTTAAACGTCAAAAGCATTTTTCTCACAGAGTCCGCAGAGCACGCGGAGAAAAGCGGGTTTAAAAGTCAAAACATTTTCTCACAGAGTACGCGGAGCACACAGAGAAAGGCGGGTTTGAAAGTCAAAAGTTTTTTTGGCCGCGGATTTTCGCGGATTAAACGCGGATTGGAAAGTCAAAAGCATTTCTCTCACAGAGCACGCGGAGAAAAGCGGATTGGAAAGTCAAAATCAAAAGCATATTCACCACCAGAGCACACCTGCCTTTGCTAAAGCTACGGCAAGACAGGCAGGGAACACCCCGCTGGGGCAGGCTTGTCTTAATGTGGTTGTTGGGGGTTTTTTGCCGCGGATTTACGCGGATTTTCACGGATTCTTTTTTGTTTTATTGGGTAATTGCAAGATCCAGAACAATGTATCTGCGTTCATTTGTGTGTATCTGCGGCCGAATTTATTTTAAGTTATGGCGGGGTCTGACCCTGATAAGTGTTTGTTATTGAAAGAGAATCGTTGCAATTTTGGGTGTTTTTCCCTCTTAGAGCCGAGTTGGGGGCAAAAACAGCGTTTTAATAATTTAGCCACAAGCACTTGGAGTCAGGTTTGGTTTTAATTTATTAAGGGAAATAACGATAAATATCTTTGCGGTGTAAAGCACGAATAAAAACAACCAAATCATCTTCTATTCTTATACCGATGCGGTAACTTCCAAGGCGAATCCGATAATAATCACTTTCACCTTTAAGCTTTTTGAGGTTAGCGATCGTGGAAGTCGTTTGAGCCTGTTCAATACACTCAATAGCCTCTTTTACACGATTCAGAAAAGTAGAATCGTTTTTCCGGCTTTGTAAATCTCGGGCGAAACTTTTTCTAAAATCTGTTTTCATGTAACGTCTTATTTAGTTTCCAGAATTTGAAAAATCTCACCCCTACTAGCCGGGCCGGAATTTTCGCCATCCTGAATAGCCCGAACTAGGGCAATATCTTCCATTACTTCGACCAACAAATCATGTACTGCTTCTTTTTTCTCTTCAATCGCTTCTATAATCGCCTGTTTGAAGAGATCCTTAATTTTCTTATCATCAATCAGTGTTTCCATGTCATACCTCTTCATGTTTCCATTTAATAATTGATCATAGAATACTAAAATTATTCGTTGTGGTCAATTCTAAAGATGGTCATCTTCAGCCGGTTTCAAGACTATACTTTTTTTCTGTGAGCAATCCGAATGATGGTTATTATTGATCAAGTGGGGTCTGAGTCCGTTAAGTGTTTTTTTGGCCGCGGATTTTCGCGGATTGGAAAGTCAAAAGCATTTTTCTCACAGAGTCCGCAGAGCACGCGGAGAAAGGCTGGTTTAAACGTCAAAAGCTTTTCTCACAGAGTCCGCAGAGCACACAGAGAAAGGCGGGTTTGAAAGTCAAAAGACTTTTTGGCCGCGGATTTTCGCGGATTAAACGCGGATTGGAAAGTCAAAAGCTTTTTTCTCACAGAGTCCGCAGAGCACGCGGAGAAAGGCTGGTTTAAACGTCAAAAGATTTTCTCACAGAGTACGCGGAGCACACGGAGAAAAGCGGATTGGAAAGTCAAAGTCAAAAGCTTTTTTCTCACAGAGCTCACAGAGAAAGGCTGGTTTAAAAGTCAAAAGCATTTCTCTCACAGAGCTCTCAGAGGCTACGGAGAAAGGCGGGTTGGAAAGTCAAAATCAAAAGCATATTCACCACCAGACACAGAGAAAAACTAATTATTTTTAAAAAGATTACTTCTGTAAGCTATGTGAGAAATTATTTATCCTCTGCGGACTCTGCCTGTCTTGCCGTAGCTTTAGCAAAGGCAGGTGAGCTCTGTGAGAGCCTATTTGTTTTATTGGGTAATTGCAAGATCCAGAACAATGTATCTGCGTGTATCTGTGGCTTAATTTATTTTAAGAAGGTATAAATACTCCCCCTTTTTGGCTAAACGCCAAAAAGGGGGAGTATTTAAGCTGTTTTTCAGTTATTATGCTGTTGCAGCTTCAAGGGGTTCTGTACAGGTTATAAGGTCAATAATCATATCAAAGATGCTTGAGATCAGGCAGACATTATCACCGCATACTGAAATTTCAGAGACCATTTCAAGAATCGAATCAAAAATACAGGCGACGACTGTATATTCACCCTCCGCATCTGCACATATGATGATATCAATCACCATTCCAAATATTGTCGTGAGCATGGCTACAGTTGTTGTGTCCTGCTGTATTGCTGTGATCGCATCGAAAATAGCACTGAAGATACAGCCGGTGACAATTGCGGTACTGTTATCCGCAGTAAGTTCATAAGTTGAGTCCGGGGAGGCAGCCTGTACAGACGGAACCTCAGCTGTATAAAGCAGTGTTAATGTCAGTGCTAATATACTTATTATTCCTAGTAATTTTTTAATTCCTGTTAACATCTTTTTCTCCTTTTTTTGTTTTTATTTTCTATATTAATTTCTTTTCCGTTTGTTAATTAAGCTATTTTCGCATATATAATTTTGATTTGTCAACAGGAATATATATTATACTTACAAATGCTGTAACCTTGCTGATTTACAAAAGTTATTACAGCTTCAAAGGCAGTATTGTATTGACAATAATCTGAGATTAAGAGATTCTTTTACACAAAAATACAAGTTGATAATTTGAAAAAATTAATTTTCTGGAGGTTAAAATGAAAGTTTTGACAGCAGTGTGTGTAATGGTTTTTATGCTTAGTCTGGTAAATATAAATGTTTCGGCAGCCGAACAAATCGCAAAAAAAACAAAACAAAAAGCCGGGTTAAAAATGGATGTTGATAAAATGGATGCTGATAATGACGGTAAGATCAGCCTGGATGAATGGAAAGCGGATTCTACCGCGAAATTTAAAGCCATGGATTCTGATAAGGATGGTTATTTGACAAAAAAAGAGATGCCGTCAGCCAGAAGGAAGAAAAATGCCGCTCAAAGAAAAGAAAGAATATTTAAGACTTCTGATAAGGATCAAAATGGAAAAATAACGAAAGATGAATGGTGCGCGAAGAGAGTGAAGCTGTTTAAGACCCTTGATAAAAATGGTGATAATAAAATTGATGAAACGGAGTTGAAAAATCCACAAAAACAGCTTGCAGCTTTAGATAAGGATAAAAATAAGACGGTTAGTATGGATGAATTTTTAGCCAGAGAATTGAAAAAGTTTAATAATCAGGATGTTAATAAGGATGGGGTGCTGGTTAAAGACGAGATAAAGGTAAAGGAAAGAAAAAGCAAAAAAGGCAAAAAAACAAAAAGAGAAGGTAAATCAGAAAAGTAATATGAGCTTTGGTTAACCTTTTTATCGGTGCAAGGCTGATTTGAATTATTAATGCCCCGTTATTTGACGGGGCATTTTTGGGTATTGGTGCTGAGTATTTTTTTTGTTAATATCGGGGTCGATTAAAATGTTGCTTCATCAACAAAATCTGTGGGTAACTTTTTAGTATTTATTATAGAATGCAAAGTTAAAACAGTTGGTTATCAATATAAATACCCCGACTTTTCTTAGCGTTAATTTTTATTGAAGAACCTTATTTAAAAGATAAACATCCATTGAACATCGAACGTCCAACGTCGAATAAAAACCAACCCCATAGAGATCAAAGGGTTGTTTTTTCTTCATTTCAGCTGTTTTAATGCTTGTCACGAAAATCTTAATTAATTCTTAGGTTTCCAGCAAAAGTTTATTAAGCTGTTCCGCATTTTTAAGCAAAAAAACCTTTTCAATCAACCGGAC
>Ga0222681_1000113_pt1 | contig 30833 bp, 49 predicted proteins | sample AntAcemetage1006_FD_179844 | JGI IMG/M metagenome (GOLD analysis project Ga0222681, IMG submission 179844) | Saline water microbial communities from Ace Lake, Antarctica - #1006 | ecosystem: Environmental > Aquatic > Non-marine Saline and Alkaline > Saline | place: Antarctica: Ace Lake... | reverse complement strand
ATGCTGACTATTACATCTCAATTTCTTTAAAGTTACTCTTAAATTCATTTCCTTTGATACCTTTAAATCCCATCTGTGCTCATACGGTTCATATCCATTTTTCTGAATCTTTAATACATAATCTTTATGGTCTACATTTTGTCTACTCCAAGAATCACTCTCATCAATCCAGGCATGCCATACTAAACATTCTACTTGAGCAACTTGGCCATCACTATCTGTCTTGCCACTTTCCCATTTCATAAAATCAAAAGTTGCATTTGTTTCTGATATAGCAGTATCAATACTAAAATATGAATAATCTGCACCAGACCAAGAAGATGTTGCACCACTCTCAACTATTGCTTGTTGACCAATATATGTTCCACTTGTCATTATTACTATACCACCTACCATACTTGCACTATAATTTGGTGGTTCAGCCCAATCCATTAATGGTGTTGATAATGCATTATATATTGTATCACTAAACTCTAAACCTGATAATGTTGGTTTAATAACTGCATTACCTTGTCCATCTGTTAAATATACACTTGCATCTTGAATTGCATTTCCTTGTTCATCTACTACTGTTAAATCAAAAGTATAATATACTTTAACAAACCAATCAGTACCTGCAGTTGGTGAATTATTTAATCTGAATTGTCCACTTTCTGTTGTCCAATCTGTATTTAAAAATGAACAATTTACCATTGATACATTACAACCATAATACCTATATATTTTTTGGGCTGATGAAAGCATTGGTGTATTATCTACTCTAGCATTTCCACTTCCCAATAATATTCCATCACAACTGACCGTTGCATAAGGTAAGTAAAGTTTATCTATCGCAACATTTCCTGTAAAACAATAGAAAAAATATGAACAAGCATAAACCGAGCGCTGAAAATAAGACGGTGCATCTATTCCTGAACTAAAATAATAATAATCTCCCCCAAGCGTACTATCTCTAATATCTACAATATCATAAAGAATTGGAGATGTCCAGGCTCCTAAGTCTTTCCAGAATACACTCCCATATAAAGATAGATTATAAAGAGATGTTCCTCTTGAATATTTAGTCCAATATTTAACTCCACAACCATTATACCCATAACCTTCTGAGTTCTTAGCTCCAAATGTCACAGAAGAAGTACTGTTCGTAATAATACCACATCTATATTTATCAGAACCTAATTCTACTTGTTCTTTAACAGATGTTAAATCGCTTGCATTTAATTTCAAACTACAATTTACAAAATATTGATTAACTCCTGCTTTAGTAACTACACCCCAACTTCCAGCAACATCTGCATCATAAATATCAGTCATTGTTAAAGAAGCCTCACTTGTAGCAGTTATAGTATGGTCACTTACATAAGGTGTAGTTGTTTGATTTGCTCCACCTTCTGATATATTTGTAACTGCTGTAATCCTACATCTTATCATAAGGTCGTCTTCTGTAGTTGGAAAATTACTTGCATAAAATGAACTAAATGAATGACTCATATCTTCAGGCACTGCAAATAAAACTGAGTTTGCTCCTGCGTTTTGAAATCCATTTGTATTATCTGTAACACTTGGAATAGCAGTCCATACTCCTTCCTTTGGATATTCCCAAACAACTGTAATAGAATCTGCAACTAATTGAGTTCCTACATTAAGATAAAGATTATGATAAGGGACACATGGACTATAAATGTGAAAGTATATAGCATCCTCTACTGTAGCATTATCATCAAAGAAGTCTGCAGTAGCATATGGAGCAGTCCTTAATGCATCTGTTCCTGCTGATTCATCGTGATAAGACATTCTTGCCACATTCAAATTGTTGTCATAAGTTATAGTCATTTATTAATTGCCTCAAACTTTGGAACTTCTATTGGTTCTTTTATTTCGCCAACTTTAGCGTCTTTGTATTTTGTTATTCTTGTGGTGACTACTTCTATCTCTTCTGTAAAATCAATGGGCAACATATGCTTCTCTTTCATATTATCAGTTAAAGCATCATATTCATCTCGGTCAACCTGAGTTGCTATTTGATTAGCTTCCAAATCTACTTTACGAGTTTCTAAGTCACTTATTTTAATCTCTCTACCAACTATAATTGTATCAGTATCTATTTTTCTTTCAATCATTTTATACCACTTCCACTCCGCTTGCTGTAAAAGTTAACGCACTTGCTGTCCCACTCCTTATAACAATAGTATCGTTTTCAGCATCAAGAATATGTTTTCCATCATCAGAAAGTGTACTATTTGCAGGAACATTATAATCATAATATATTGCTGTTGATTGGTCTGCAGTTCCACCAGTAGGAGTTAAAAATATTCTACAAGTTGCATCACTTGCGGTTGTGTTACAAACTCTTATCGATGTGATAATTATCTTTGTTGCTGCAGGTACTGTATAAAGTGTTGCATTACTTGTATCTGCAGGTCGTGCTTGTCCTAATTGTTTTTCTGTCATTCCCATTTTATACACCCATTAATATTGAAAATCTTTTGAACTCATCATTGTTTACTTCTCCTGTTATATCAGCATCGCCTGTTATAGTTAGTGTTCCAGTAAAAGTATCTGTTGTATCTAATAAATAGCTATTAACATCATCACCAGAATTATTACCTGATAGTGTTCCACCATTAATTAAATCGGTCCATATATTAGCCCATTGATAAGTTGTTTGAGTTCCTAAATCTCTTGTACCGTCTGCTTCTGGAGTAATATTTCCTGTCACTGCCCAATTACCAACTAAACTTCCATCATCAATAGTATTTGTACCTAAGTCAATTAATCCTAAGAATGCTGTTCCTATTGTTGTTAAATTACCGTCAGCATCTACTTCTAATTGAGCTGCTGAGCCTAATGATGTAATTCCTTCAGCAATAAGATTTCCATTTGCGTAAGCTCGAAATAAGGAGTTTCCTTGTGTAACTGTTCCTAACCATAAATCATCTCCTACTCCTGTTGTGTAAATATCAGCATCAGAAGCAAGACCATTTGTTAAAATACCACCTTTAGCATCAATATAACCATCTGCTTCAATATTACCTGTTAAAAATAAATTAGTAACACCAGTAATACTATTGCCACCCATAGCCAAATCGCCGGTCATAGCCCTTGTGCCATCTATCAATAGATATTGATTATGGTCATCATCAGATAACCCGCCAAGACTACCGTGGTCTCCGCCTGCTGCAGTCCGAGTAATATTAGACTCCCTCCAATCAACATAATCTTCACCTTCGTCAGTAGTTACAATCCTTGCATTAACATCATTAGTATAACTATCTTTACATTCAAATATTACTGAGGCAATAGGAGTTATCTCTGGTCCTGGCAAATTACCAAGTAATAAGTTTCCAACTTCTGTAGTTGCACCCTCTCTTGCTTGTTTCTTTTTTTCATATACTGCTTGACCCATAATAGCAATTATTGGATTATCCTTTTCAGTAGTAGCAAAAACGTGAACTAACATAAAATCTTTATCACCTGTTTCTGTTTGTTGCCAAGAATCACCAATAAATTGATTCCAATTAGGTCTTGTTCCACTTATTAAAAATGAATACCCAGAATTTGTATTTTTACGCCAATCACCATCTCCTCCACTTCTCCAATAAACAGGAAATCCGGTCGTTGAAGTAACTGCATCGGTTATTATTCCAAGGTCTTCATCAGCCACACTACCAGTATCTACACCAAATTGGGCGTGAGCATTAAGAGACCCATTTTGGTCCGCATCAATAGTATTTAAAGCTATTCCAGTATACCATTTAAGACCGACACTAAAGTGTAAGTTAGCATGAGTATCTCCATCCATTGTGATACCGTGTCTTTCTTCACCAACATAAATTCCCTCACTATTAGCTGCATCCCAGTAAACAATTGATACTAACACTTTCATAGTAACAATAACAAATTGTTCTGCAAATGTAGGATTAGCAGTGCTTGTAAGATTCCCATTATCATAATAAATATAATGTATTCCTTCTGCTCCACTAATTTGATGTGTCTCTGTACTTGATTTAGTATACTTTAAACCATCTTGATAAAAAGAAAAACTAGTACTATCAGGTGCAATAGAAAGTGTATAATTTGGACCACTATCACTCCAAGTAATAACACTATCATTACGATTAGGAAACCCAGTTGGCTCATTCATGGCATCAAACTTATCACCAACTTCTTGTAAAGCAGTCTCAACCTCAGTTCCAGTAAAATATGCTTCTGAATCTTCAATGCCTATTAATGATGCACCAGATGGAGAAGTTACAGAATTTAATTTTTCTCTTACATAGTAACGACCATCGAGAAATCCTATTCCGCCTATTCCACCACCTAACTTAGCCATTAATTTATCCTCACCACTTGGACAGATGGAGTTGTGGTTCCACTGCCTTGTATGCTAACGCTTCCTACTTGTGCATCAAAGCTTCTGAAAGAATACTCACTTAAATAACCTGTGCCAGACGATGAAGGGTCTGCAGTAGCATCTAAAGCATAATATACAGGGCTACTACCTAAATTATCTATCATAAAAGCTTCTGCTTTAGCACCGAAAACATAATTTATTGCTGGACTGCCTGATGCTTTTCTAATAATCTCATTATTATTGTAACCAAACAATGCTGCGCCAGATTGGATATATGTGGTATCGACATTTAAACTTACGCTGCCAATAACGATACTGCCAACTATATTACTTGTGACAGTACCACTTATATTCAAAGAACCATCAGAATTTATGATTAAACCATATTGTACTCCTGATGCAGACATGATTTGTTCTGACATGCATTATCACCTGTATTTTACTACTACTGATAAAGTCTGTGATGCTCCACTCGCTGTACTTCCAGTTGTTAATTTCAATACATCGTTTATTATGAACGGAACATTACTCGCTCCTGCTATACTACCTGTTGTGCTTTGATTAAAATGTGCTGGATATGATATTGTAGTTGCAGCTCCGCTTGATGCATTTACTCTCCAAACCTCTTGACCTGTTAATCCTGATGGAACTAATGCTAAACTTCCACCTTGCCAGAATGCTGATTTTTCTACTTGTAAAATCTCACCGTTGATTGGGACTGATGAAAATGCTGCAATACCACTCGTTTCTGCTGTAAATGTGTTTGTTAATGTTACTGATTTTATATCTACAGATTGAGTTAACATTGCTACTGAACCGTTTACTCCTACTGATACGAACTTTGCATATTCTCTGTCTTTTAATACTGTTGGAAATGTCATTTTTTATCACCTATATCTTAATTTAATCTTAACATTTGTATTTTTTCTGCCAATTATAGAAACAAACAACGCATTGTTCAAACACCATGATGCTGGACCAAAATTGAACTCGTTTCCAGAATGGCTCACGCTTGATATTCTGAAAGGTAAATAATATGTTCCTTTAAAATCTTCTTTTTCATATATTATTATATCAGGCTGGTCTATTAAACCTATTGTGATATGAACCTCTTGATTGCTAGATATTATTCCAGCATCTAAAATACCGTTGATGAATGGAGTTGCTGTATCTGCAGTTGTGCTTTCTAATGTATTGAGTTCTACTATAATCTCGTTAATAAGGGGTTTATTATCAGGTAACTCATTTACTGTTACTTCAACTGCTTCTTTTTTATTTTCCATTTTCAAATTCTATAAATTCTAAATGTTGCCTGGACCGATATATATCTTTTGGATTGCCTCGGTCAGTTCTATCCTTTATAATTTCGCCTTGAATGCCTGCTCTTGTTCCAAATGCCTTATTACCTAATCCTGCATGCATCAATTTTGATTTTGAAACGCCACTTCCTGTATAATCTGTCCAATTTCCAATAACTAAAACATCTTCTTGGTCAAGTGTATCATTACCACTATTACATTCATGGACAACATCACTATTATTAGCATCAACCACTATTCTCTGATTACATCGTGGGCAAATTTTTACGGGCATTCTTCATTTCCTCTTCTAATGCTTTATCTCTTGCATCATTAAATAATACTGTACATTCACCACAATAAAAATTCTTTCCTATCATGATAAGTGCATCATTTTCACAACCAGGGCTTGCACATTTAGGTTTTCCTAAAGGTTCTTGACCTAAAATGACCATACATCATCACATCGTATTTCTAACCAAGCATCTGGTATTGTTTGTGTTATTTTCATAGTTTACTCAACTCTGTAATTGGTGTCCACGTGCAATTATGAGTAACCGCGCCTTTTACAATATAACTTTCATCATCTGCTACACTAAAATTATATAATGTTTTTCCTCTTTTTGGATACCATTCATTTGTTTTTTTAATTTTCATTGTCATAAACTCATATTGATTTGTATGATTTTTTTCAACTAAACAAAATTCTTTTAAATTGTTTTCAATATTTTTTTTATTGAAATGTAATATAGTCCATCCTACTTCTGCTAATTCTTTATCTCGTTGCAAATCTTCTTTTTCTCTATTTTTATGCCAATATTCACCATCATATTCACATCCTATCTTTAATGATGGTATTGCAACATCTATAAATCTAACAGATTTATTAGTTTTTACAGAATATTCTAATTCAGCATCTGGATAATATAATTTTAAATGTTCAAACATCTTACGTTGAGGAATTGATACATTTGGCATTTTTCGATTAGGATGTTTCTCTGGATTCTCTCTCCAATATTGTTTTTGTCTTTGTGAAACTTTTTCCCAATATTCTTTATCATGCTTTGATTTATGCATAGGATTTCCTTTACCAATTCTATCATTTGATAATTTAGCTAAACTTTCATTATCATATTTAGTTTTACCTTTATTCCAAATATCATTACTTTTATGCCAATCTATCAATGGATGAATACCTTCATCCCATAATTCTTTACTTTTTTCTTGTGCTTTTTTTACAATTTCAAACCTATCTCTTGTTCCATCAGCATATTCTCGTTGCATTTGTTGAGTAGCTTTAATACTTCTTATTTCATGCTGATATTTATCTTTAAATTGAATATTTGCTGTATATCTATTTGCACACTTACTTGAACAAAAATTACTATTTTCATAATGAACCATATGAGGAAATAAATTTCCACATTCAATACATTTCTTTCCAAGAACAACCAAATTATCACCTATTTCAATCTTATCTGCTCTTACCCATCCTTTCCCTTGTATATAATGTGAATGCTCTGGAGTAGTAGATAATTTTATACCTTTCCTTTTTGCACCTTTTACCATATTATATTTTTCTGTTTCTATTGAAATTATTTTATCGTGATATCTTATTCTTGGCATTATATCTGTTACTAATTTAAATTTTCCTCTATGAGTTAATACTAAATCTCCTTTTTTTATTTTTCCTATTTGTTCCCATCCTTTGCTTGTATAAACAGGTGTTTGGAAATCAATAAAACATCTGCACATTGCATGTAATGGTATCATACCACTTGCTTCATCTAAAGTCATAATCTGACCATTCATATCATCACACTCAGGACATGTTCTCTCACCACCACTTGATAACCATCTTACTTTTTCTACATCTTTCTCTTTATAACTATTAAGAGTTCCTTCTGATGCCACCCTCGTTGTTTCTGTCCTTGCTATCAATATCGGTCGTAATCTATCACTAACAGATTTAACTACCTTACCATTATTTGCTATTCTGTATCTGCTTCCTGGTTTAACCTTATTCTTAATCTGACCTTCTATCCATCTTACACTTTTTCCTTTATCAAACGCTTCATGTAGAACTCCTCTAAGTTTATTAATCTGGGTTTCCCGTAACAATCCTAACATCTGGTCTTGCTTAGTTATTGCTCGTAAAAATTTAAATCTATCTGTAGAAATAACATTTTTTATATTATCTTTTAAAGATTGATAATCAAATCCTAACCATTCTTTTAAACTATAATCTTTATCAAAATCTGCTCCTTCATTACATATACTAAAATCACATGCTTCATGCAAATGTTCTCGTTCTTCTCCTGGAACTTTCGGTAATGACGCAGTTTCTTCTTTCTCACGTTCAGGATTAAGTTTTTCTTCCTCATCCTCTGTTTCAATTTGATTCATTTGAGCTTCTATCTTTTTTCGTTCTTCTTCATCTTTCTTTTTCTCTTCATCTAATCTTTTATTATATTCATCCATATCAATTTCTAATAACTTCATAGTTTCTGCTTCTAACATCTCAGCAGCAGTCATAGAAATTGTAGGAGATTTCATTATTTCTTTTATCCTGTCTATCCTGTCGTTAGTCTCACTATCATCTGGCATTCCCCAAACAACTTCTACTTTAGCTGAAAATCCATGAGATTCAAGAATCCTTTTATATATTTGAGTTTCCATAACCTTTTTTATCTCTTCCTGGAAACTGTTTATTCTCATTTGGAAAGCTCTTAATTGAACCTTAGCCAATCCTTCAGGAATACTGCCCTTACCCATTAAGACTGCTGGAACTTGATATGAATAGAATAAAAGCTCTTCATCACTTTCTATTGACGCATTAAATTTATCGCCAAGATTACCAAAATCTATTGATTTTATTTCAACATCGGGTCCTGTTACCCATTCATGCTTATTATTAAGCCATTCTAATTTTTGTCCAAATGCTTCTACATCTGAATCTTTTGGTAATATCCTTTTCTCAGCATTACCTAATTTAACATGATATGGAGAATTAGCTTTTCGTTTAAGCAATATATCACGTTCTTTTCTGTTTCCTAAAAAACTATCAATTATTTTTACTGTTGGATATATAATACCTATGCCATATGCATCATTGCCTGTCTTATTAAAAGAAATCTCTGCAATATCTTCTGGTTCAATTGGAATAATCTTAGTTTTATCTATTTTGTCAAAAGCTCCTGCATATTGATTATATTCTTCAACTTCGCCTTCGTCATTAATCTTTTTATACATATACTTTGCATCAAGAATCTTTGCACGTTCTATGCCACCGCCTATGCCAGCAATTTCCATATAACCTTGACCTTTTTTAAGAGCTTCTTTAGTCCATGCTCTTAACAAACTATCAGCTCCAATATCATTCTCCCAATCATCTAGAATAACTTTAGCCTTTTTTGCTAATTCATCATTCTCATCAATTTTAATAAAATGACCAGGACCTATGATAAAATCTACATATTTATCGATTACTGCTGTAACTAAACCGAAATTCTTATACAAATCATCGGCAATAGCTAAATCAAATAAATGTGCTTCGCCTAACTCAGAAGGAAATTTTACAGTATTCTTTGGAACCTTACCTTTAGATGCCTCTTTATAATTAGTTGGCACTCCGCCAATTCCTATACTGATTGAATTATCTAACTTTTCGGTGAATGGAATTCTCATGATTGCAAAAATGAATTATAGAAAAATATATTTTTACTTATATTTAAATCTTTTTATGTTAATTATATAATTATGCTATTGCGAAGCTAGTATTGGTTTTAAAACTAGCAAGATTAGAACAAGCAAGAGCCAATGCAATAACACAATCGTCATGATATCCCTCTGGAGCATTCAGTTTTGTATTACCAGCTTTTGTTATTTCATATTCATATATCTGCAGTTCATTTATTAAATCTGGTATATCAGGATAATGAACTTCTTGCTTTTCTATCATGATTGAAAGATTATCAATAAGGTCGTTTTTGCTCTTATTATTAAATACATGGCCAGCAATATTAAGTCCTTCTGCTCTAAGGTCTTCTAAGATAGCATCACCAATACCAGTAGCATCAATCTCAACCTGTGCATTGTTATAAGTTCTAGCTACTTCTATGATACGTTTCTTCTGTAAACTCCAATCTATCTGATTAAACCTATCAAAGAACACAACCTGGTTATCTCTAAGGTCAATAACTATTATGACTGTGTAATCCGTATATTTTGCTAAATCCACGCCTATAACATACCTAAGTGAGCCCTCGGTGTCTCTAAACTCTTCTTTAATACATTTTCTTACACCTCTAAAGACTCCACCTGCATCTGTAAGGAATTTTGCTAGATATTCCTGTTCAAATGCACGTTGTGTTGTTGTTCTTCTTGCCTCTTCTTCCTCTTCGTCAGGGAAATATGGATTATCAATAGATTTGAATGACCATGATGCATAATTCTTTACTAAAGGGTCTTGTCCTCTTAAATATCCTTCAAAGAACCAATTCCTACCACGTGGTGTTGAAATCGCTATGCACCAACCAAGTTTATCAGATAATGTAGGTCTAAGACATTCTTCCCATACTGATTTCTTAATACGAGCAGCTTCATCAATGACCATACCAGTAACACCTTCTCCTATCAAAGAATCTGGATTATCTGCTGATTTGCCTACAATCTCAGTGCCATTAAGAAGTTTAATATGCAACCTAGATTCGCTTTTAGTCTCTATCCAATATGGAAACTTTCTTGTAAAAACCTTATAGATTTCTCTGAAGACTTTTTTAGACAGTTCATATGTAGGAGCAACAACCCATAACATCTGGTTTGGAACCATAGCAGCTTTAATTATTTCATGCGCAGCTCCTAGGCTCTTACCCCATCTTCTGCCACAAGCAAGAAATTTAAATCTTGCATTAGAATCATGTATAACTTTTTGTGTAGGATGTGGTTGATAGCCTATTCTCTGAAATAGCTTGTCTTGATTTAACACACATCCTCTATATTCTACTTCCATTTTAAATAAAAGGTTGAGGGAGTTTAACCTCGCCTCAACCTAAATACCGTACCTGGCAATCTTGTCAAGTGATGACTTAACTATTATTTTAAAAAGGGTGCCCTGCACGTAAAAAACATTTCCATTCTTTTGATTTATGAGGTGCTGGAAATGCAAAAAACCATACAGGGCGAAGGTAAACTGTGTCGAGGATGAGATTCCTCGAATTTAAATAAGGGCTGGTATAGTTAATACCTTCTACAGTCTGCCCAATGACGTTATCCAAGTTACTAACTTGTAGTTTAAATAATTTTTTTCTTTCTTCGTGATATTGCTCTTCCTATACTACCTCTTGAACCATGCGAGCTACCGACTACAAACGTTGCATAAATATCCATAACATATTTTTCTACACTTAAAACAATTCTTAGTCGGTTTATCTGTCATTTATATCACCTTTAAAAAGCGCGGCCAGATGATAACCACTACACTACAGCTCTAGGAGCCGACAGGAATCGAACCTGTGTCCTGGCCTCATTATAGCTGTATAATAAAAATTAAAAAAAATAAAAAAAGGAAAAGCTTATGCCAATCCAACAAAAGTTATACTTGCTTCCAAAGCTTCTTCTGGTACTATCAGACTTACTTCGTTGTCCTCAAGACTGTCTTCAGGGTTTTCGATTACAATACCATACGCTGTGATGAAGTTATCATCCTCGTTTGCTATTGAAACACCGTCTACCTCAACATCAGATAATGCTGCATTAATCTTTATATCACCAACAGTTAATCCACTGCCTACAATATTAAGAACTAATCCACTATCGCCTAATGTTACTGAAGCTGCATCTATAAGGTCATCGTCTTCGTCGTAAAAACCTGTACCATCAATGAATACTCTATCGTAATCATTCAATCCGCTTATGATTTCGCCTGTTAATTCAATTGCATAATCGTTGTCTTCCTCAAAGAAATAATCCTCTGAATCTTCTTCTGATACACCATCAAATCTTACACAAACATAATCATTTGGTAGACATACTGAATCACCTGCTGTTATAGCTTGGTAATCTTCGTCTTCATCAACTTCATCAAAATCTTCAGCTAATACTAAGCCTATTGAATTTGCATCTATTGACCATTCCCAAATTGAATCTTCTTCGTATTCATCACCGTCTTCAACTTCATTATTGACATCGTTACCAATCTCTATAGTAACAAAATCTGTAATGTCTTCATCGCTGAAAACGTCTTTTGCTCTGATTTCTATGTCGCAAAGTTCATCTGTCTCGTCTTGCTCAATCATTGAACTTTCTGAAACGCCATCGCAAGTAACTTTAACAAAGATTTTTTCTTCACCTATTGCTTCAACTGTTACAGTCTTATCATCAACAACGATTGTCTCGCCTTCGTAGATAAGATATTCTGTGCCTTTGAAAAAGGTTATTTTATCATTGTCCCAATCGATTACTTCAACTGTTTCTCCTAAAAAACTAAATTCAAGAGTTTCGTCAAGGTCAATCTTGCTTGTATCAAGGTCATTCTCAAAGATTAATCTGTAAGATATATCGCCTTCTGCAAGGGTCATGTATACATTATCTTCATAATCTGCTTCGTTTATTGTAACGGTTGCTGTTGCCTCAATAACTTCTTCTGCGTCATAGTCGTCATCGTCGAAATCTATCTCACCATCAAACAAACTTTTTAAGTCTCTATCAGATATCACATAGTTATATGCATTATCTAAATTAAGTTCATCCTTGGTGTATTCTAATTCCAACTTCGCTTCAGTTGCTTTAGCCTCATCTTCTATTGCTAAAAGTGCAGCCTCCAGTTCAGATAACTTGCTATTTAAGGTATCTATCTCTGTGTCCTTAGCTGATTCTAAATCAGCTATTGCTTGTGTTGCTATTGCCTGTGCGTCTTCAAGAGATGTTCCTGCATCTTCAAGCTTACCATTAAGGTCCGCTATATTAGTATTCAGGTTGGCAACTACAACATCATTTTCTGCTACTACTTCCGCAACGTTATCATTAATTAAAGTACTAACCGATTCATCTGTATACTTAGGATTACATCCCACACAGAATAAAGTTAGAACTAGAATTAACACACACGCTGCAGTCGTGAGTATCTTTTTCATGCTCATAGTTATTCACCATTTGCTATTTTTTTACTAATCTGGGCAAAAATGCCTCAATTTATCTATATTTTTATTGATGGTATTTAAATTTTTTTATTTCATTTATAAAGGGTATCTTTTGTGTCCTTTATAAACTATCACTCCCCATTTTATTTCCTCCGTTCATTTATCCATCCATCAAACTATGCAAGTATTTTTTTCCATTCCTTAATAGCTTTTTTATCCCCTTTTATCCTTGCTTCACACAAAGGGCATATTTTATTCTTTGCACTTGTAAAATTAATGTTACATTCTATACATTTAAACAAATGTCCTTTTACACTTCCTTCATTAATTATTATTTCCTTTTTATCCACTTCATTCCACCTTCATTTATCCATCATTTTGTGTAAGTTCTTTCTCAATCATCATCATCTTCTATTAATTCACATCCTCTTGAAATTGATTCTATTTCTTGTTCTTCTGGTGAAAGTCTACTAAGTCTTTCATGTTCTTCATCTGAACAATTACAGTTCTTAAATTTTCTTTTCTTTTCCATCTTCATTCTCCGTGCGTTGTTTCATTCAATCATGTACTTCAATACTTTTCTCAACAATAGCAGTATGCCATAACTTATACTCTTTATCAAGATTCATAGACTTAATAAAATCCCAATATAACTTCTCTTGAGTGCAATATCCTTCTGTATTAACCATATATATCTTTTTCATTTGCTTCACCTATCCGTACAACTCTGCATCTTAAATATTGGTTTATATTTTCTATTATGCTTTTTACACCATTCTTCCCAAATCTCATCAATAAGCTCTTGTAATTCTTTATTTGTATTAACTTCCTTAGTTCTATATCCTTCAATAAAGAACCATTCTTTTGGAAACATATTTCGAGGATAACTATGAAAACACCTTGCAGATACTTCACCAGCGATATTATCAATTTCAAAGGGTTTTTCTATCTGAAATGATATACCAGACTTTCTTTTTTTATCAAAAAAACCAAGCATATAAAATCCATACTTCTTATTCTCATTTATCCAATTATGTACCATTCTTTCCTCCGTTCATATTTGTTTAGTGCTGTTTCGTGGTGAAAAAAATAAAGGAGTTTTCACTCCTCTTTAAATGCTCCTATCCAATTGAAGATAGCTGCTAATACATGTAAGACCCATCCTATAAATGGAATGATTCCTATTGTGCATGCTACTATTCCCATTATAGGACCTAACTTTCTACCACCTGTCTGTGTTGTTAATACCAATGTTACTATATGAGCAACAAGCCCTATTAACATTGGAATCCAATATCCACCGACAATGATTACTGCTCCTATAACTGGTATTGCAAACAATGTTTCTAATATCGCAGTCCCAAGTTGAAGCTTCATGCCTACTGGTTTTGTTTTTGCCATTCTTTGTTCCCTCCTATATTCTCAATATTACCATTCCTTCCAACTTAATATGTTCAGGAATATAAACCTTCTGAATCTTTCCATTCATATCTAATCTTGTTTCAGCAGCAGGAGAAAAGTAAATACCATCTGGTCCTTTCTTAGTGTTCTTTCTTACTTTACAGATTTTATTGTTCTTCAATGAAATAAGGTCACCTGCTCTAACTGTTTTAGATTTTGTTATTTTCATTTTTCACCTCTTCATATCCACTTCCATCTATACACCCAGAATTTCTTGGGTGTGCTTAAATCATATTTCTTATCAAACCACTTGAACATTTCTTCTGCTGATTTGAAGCCATCTTTCTTTGCTAATGCTTTTGAATCTATATGTTTTCCTCTAATAAAGAATTTATCTTCACAGAACTCAGTAATCTTATTCATCTCAATCTGGAACACTTCTGTTATCTCTACAGTGCCAAAAGAAAACTTCTTTAAATCCCCAACAATATATTCTCTTGGACAAGACATAAGTTTATTTAAATAAGTCATATCACCTGTCCACATTATCTGTACTTTCTCTCCTACCTTGAACTTGGCAGGTCTTTCTAATGTATCATAACTTCTTGCATTAAGTTTAGGATGTTGTTTTTTTGTATGCTTAATCAAATCTTTGAATTTCTTTTGACACCAAAAACAAGTCAGTTTATCCCCCCATGCTTTCCTGATAGTCTGTGTCTTGCTCTTATCCAATAATGCAGGCAGTATCTCAACTGCTGTGAAGTTAATTAATTTCATCATTCCTCCTTACGAATAGGAATTGGACTTAAAAACAAACCAACAATCTCTTTCTTCCCATTAATAGCTGCAGATAGAGTTAAACTTGTCTGTTTAAGCATGTCTACAACTTTCTTTTTCAATTTAATCTCTCCAATAAAACCTTCTATACTGTTTCTTCCATCAGAAATTATAAATGTTTCAAATTCAGTCATTTCTCATTCCTCCTCTGGCCATTCAAGCTCTTCATCGTCTTGTTTAAAATTATCTCTAAGCCCACAATCTATCTTCATGATACACGTCCTGCCACCATCATACTGGTCGCATTGTTTCCTATAAGGACATAGTTTATTGGTCACTTACCACCACCTATAATATAAAGCATGTTTCCTGATTCACAAACAAAACTATCTTGATGACCAAACTCTTCATAATATACCGCTGTCTCATTCCCTGTATAATGCCGACAAACATTATCCAAAGCATAAACATTAATAGACTCATGCGAATCTGAATATATCCACACCATACCTAATACTACAACAGCACATACAATTAATACTGCTCCTATACCAGCTATTGTTCCTTCACTCATTCTCATTCCCTCCTTCATTTACCTCAACAGCTTCAACATCAATAACCTTTGCCTTCTTATCAAAGAAAACATCAATGTCTTCTATCACATGATGGACCTTGACATCTAATTGTATCTTCTGACCATGAATAGATTTATAAATCTGATTATATACAGCCAGCAATCCTGTCTGCTTATTAATATCAGTCTCTTTTCGTATCTGGTCAATCCAATCCATTATATCAAGACCCATATCTTTATTATTCTCTACTCTTGTTAATAACCAATCAGCATCTAATGTTCTAAGCTGTCCTTTCTTTACTCGTTTCTTGATTGCAATAAGCTTTGCTTTATATCTTTGCTTGTCTGTTACTGTCTTTCCTCCCTTGCTTTGAATTGCTCGTTGCTCTGCAATTGACCGTGTATTGAGCGGAATAAGGTCCTTCGTTCCCATTTATTCTGTCCTCCAATGTGCTTGAACTTCTTCAGGTAATCTGTAAAAGGCGTGTGGATATATAGCATAGAGTGGATAAAAAGGAGACTTTTTTGGTATAAACTCTCCTCTGTCTATACTAATAAGTAGCTTCTTTCCTACATCTGCATCCCTATGTTCCATACTATCACAATAACCAGAATGATTCCAATCTGTAGCTAAAAACATTGCAGACATTGAGCTTGTTTTACATAAAACGGTCCAACACCCTTCAATAGCAAAAACTTCATTTACTTCAATGTCTTCCCATTTGTATTGTTTACCCAATCTCATATCTCCTTTATAGCTTTCCATCTGATTCACCTCATATTATCCTTACTGGTATTTTTGTTTCATTATCAATTATAGTATATTCATTCTGTAATTTCTCTAAATACTTTAATTGTTTTACTTCCATCAAATATCCCATGATAATCATACCACCTACTATTCCAATAATAAATGACACTATAGATATTATTTCATATATCATCTTTCACCCCTTTAGCTTCTAATCCAGCATCAAATATCTTTGATGGCGACAACCCCAACTCTCTCATTTTCTTAATATATTTAATTGAACATGATACTGTTATTGCTGTCTTCCTTTCATCTTCTTCCATAATAAATAAATAAATAATGAGCATATATTTAAATATATTTATTATTAAGGAGCTATATCACAAATACCACAATTACCACTAAATTTGACTTTTCCTATTCCGTATATAATACCCCTTTTACCTTTTTTTTATTTATTATTTTTTTTTAAGTTGTTTTCTTACAGAATATAGAAAGTAAGGATTTAGTAGTAATCGTTACACTTTGTATTCAAACGTTTTCCTATATCTTTGATAACATACTTTGAATAATAAATATATTTATATACTTTTGAAAAATTATCTATTAATATTCGAGCAAAAACCAAAATTGTGAAAATATATTTTTATAAAAAATAGAGAGGAAATGTAAAAATGAGCAAATTTAGCATATTTTATGGTGGAATTACTAAAATAATACCCGATGGAGAAGCCGATTTATTCTTTGTTTTTAACAAAATTGTATCAGAAGAGTTCAAAAACATCTGTGAAAAGATACAAAATATCAAAAATGATGATATAAAAGAGCTCAAGAAAGAGCGAAATAAGATAAAAAAACATCTCTCATATATCACTACAGCAGGTATATTTAAAGAAAGAAGAAACAATGCACTTATAGAAATGTCTGGATATACTACTATAGATGTAGATTATATTGATAATATCATAGAATTAAAAGAGAAACTTAAAGTTGACCCATATATAAAGCTAATGTTCATCTCACCTTCTGGCGCTGGTCTTAAACTTATATTTTCTATCCCTAAAGATGTTGGCAAATACAAAGATAGAGTATTTACAATATACAACTATCTTCATAAAAAATATGAGATTGACATCTCATCAATTGATTCATCTACAACAGATATAAGTAGAGCATGCTATCTATCATATGATGTAGATGCTTATTATAACGAAAATGCTGTAGAATTTACTGATATTGTAGAAAATATTGAAGAACCTAAGAAGAAAGACACATCAAGAAGTGCTGCAGAGTATAAGGAAATTATTAAGCTTTTGTTCTCAGGCAGAAAGAAAGACTATATCTACAATCATATGAAAAGCTTTAGTAAATGGAAAGAGTCGCCGCAAGCTTACAAAGATTATACATTCAAAAAGGCTGAATCATATGTTTTTGATACACGGCCAGCTTTAGTAGGCGAAACCAGAAAACAAATCATACCTGAGATAGCTAAAAAAATAATGGATGAGAACATCATCGTCTCAATCCGTAATGATAAGATTCTTGAGATGTGGATATATCGTAATGGCATCTATATCCCTCAAGCAATAACATATATACAAGAAATGGTAAGTGTTATTTTAAAAAGCAATTATGATATAAATATTGTTAATAAGATAGTTGATTTCATTAGAAAAGAAACATATGAAGATATAGATGTCTTCTTTCAAGAGGAAGATATAAAATATATATGTGTTCAAAACGGCATCTTAAATATACAAACAAACACTCTTGAACCTTTCTCAGAAAAATATAAATTCTTTAGTAAACTTCCTGTGTCGTATAATTCTGAGGCAACCTGCGAGATAACAAAGAAGCACTTCAATACCATCTTAAAGCATGATGATATCATTCTTATGCAAGAAATATATGGTTATCTTCTTTATAGAGATTATAATATTCAAAGAGCTATCTTATTCTCTGGCGATGGTGGAAATGGCAAAGGAAAAACAATCGACCAGATGAAATGTGTAATAGGTATAAACAATGTAACAAACATCTCATTGCATGCCTTTGAACAAGACAAATTTATTAAATCTGCACTACATAAGAAACTTGCTAATCTTGGTGCAGACCTTGGTAAAACAGAATTAAAAAGTACATCAACCTTTAGAGAATTAACAGGAGAAGATTTAGTCACAGCACAACGTAAATTTTTAGAGCCTATACATTTTAAAAATTATGCAAAGATGATATTTGCAGTAAATACATTACCATATATAGATGAAAACACTGATGGCTTTTGGCGAAGATGGATATATATCGATTTTCCTGTAGCATTTTTACCTAAGAATGATTATGAAAGAAGAAAAGCAAATAATACATTAGAAGATAATCATCGTCTTGCTGATACTAAAATGACAAAAAAACTTACATCAGATGAAGAACTTAGTGGTGTACTTAACTGGGCATTAGAAGGTTTACATAGAATATTAAAGAATGAAGATTTTTCATATGATAAATCATACGATGAAACAAAAATGATGATGCAGAAACGTGAATCATCAGCAATAGCATTTATGCAAGATTGTATAGAATTTATAAACGACGGCGATGAATATGTAACCAATGATGATATGTATTGTTTTTATAGAAAATATTGTATAGCTAGTACAAGTAAATTGAAAGTTGAAAGTGATTTGAATTTTAGAAAGATACTTGGTAACCATGGCACACCTGTTGAACGTAAAAGAATAGCAACGGGTTATGAATTAAGATGGTATTATACAAAATTTAAAAATGAAATATATAAAAAAATATTTGAGGGAAAGAAATGAACACAGTAACTGATAAAGATTATGAAATGCTTATCATAAATGTAAAAAGAGATAAAGAAACATGGAGACTTTTAGAATTTATAGAACCATGTCCTTTTTGTGGTGAAAAACATAGACATGGTGCTATAGGAATGGAATTTGCTAGAGGTAATGGTCCAAGAGCCAGACACTGTGGCGAACCAAAGAAAGGTTATCCATTAGAAGAAGTACAAAATAAATCATTTTCAAAGAATGATTACTATATCAGAGAAATATTTAGTGAAGTAAATAAAGAAATCAATGAATTTTTTGAATTAGAATGAAAAAGATAACGTCTGAACACTGGCAGGCTATCATGAAGAAACTAGAAGCTAAAGGTATGAAGACTGATGCAGCTTATGCCTGGATGGAGCAGAGATTTGAATGTGAGGAAGATAATCAAATGCCTGATAAATTGCATACAACAAATATAGATGCTGATACAATCACGCCATTTTGGAGACAGAAACGATGATAACTACAGAAAAGAAATTTGTATGCAAACATTGCGGTTATATTGAAATACTAAATTTTCATAAGATACTAGATAACTGTCCAGCGTGTGGAAGTAAAGACTACAGCGAGAGCACCTTTAAGAAAAAATGGGTTATGCTAAGAGAGAAAAATATATCGTAATATATTGTTATATATTACAATAATATTTAAATACTATGGCAATTTAAAATAATTATTATGTGTCGTTTGAATACATAATACGAGGAAATACCAAAATGACAGAAAACCAAAACACCTTTGAGAAACTAGAGAAAGAGGGAGTAATTCAGGACAAGGCCGAAGCACCTAAGCCTGCAGCAATTTCTACACCAACAGAAATAGATATGAATGAACTTAGTGATGTAGCTGTTGGAGAAAAGCAGAAATACGTTAGAGAAGACTTGAACGGACAGACTTTGAAAGTCAAATCATTCCAGCTATTCAAAGCAGATGACAAAACAGAACGTCAGACAGCAATGAATAACAAGAGCATCGAATATTGTGCATGCACAGTAATCATAACATACGATGCAAAGAATGCAGATGACATCTACCACAGAGAGTATCTAAGTGGTGCAAGACAGTTTGTTCAGAAAGATGGCAGCTTATCAGAAGTTAGTTTCTGGTATCCAAATGGTAAGAGTCAAGTTGCAACGTTATGGGAAACCGTAGCTAAACATCTCGATGTAAAACCTGAAGAACTAAGCCCAAGAACTTTCTATACTTTCTTGAACAGTGGAGTAAAAGCAAAGATAGCAGCAAAATCATTCCAGTTCCCTGGCAGTCCAGCCGTGAACAAGAATGTAGTAGGAGAATTTATTAAGGAGTAATTACTCCTTTTTATTTTTTAATTAAAAAATTTAACGGAGGAAATGAAGGCTATCATGAAGCAGATATTAAGAAGTATTGTCGTGATAATCAAAGAATAATTGAAACAATTTACAAAGTAACACAACACGAACCAAATAAACTTATTATAGTGACTGATTTTTTAGAGGAGTTAGGACTTATGACATTTGAAGAAGAGTTTCCAAGTTTTAATGATGAGGTTGAAAGATGGGTATGTGATGAATATTGTATTAAAACCATACAGAAAAGATTACAATTATTATGTTTTGATAAGCAGAAGGTTAAGGAAGCATGGGATAAATTCCGTTTTTATTCATCAGAGATAGACCAATATGCAGCAGATGAATTTGAAAAAGAGTTGGGACTATGACAATTAAGAAAGAAGGTATACAAACGCTGGATGAAATAAGAAAGATGCCAGAAACTAAAATAAAAGATTATGAAGACTATTGTGATTTGTGTGGAGTTTATGGAGAAGGTATAGAATATTTTGATGGTGAAAATTTTCATTCAATATGCTATAAATGTATTGAGAAAGAAAAAAATAAACGAGAACAAAAATATTTGTCTGATGAACAGAAAGTTACGGATGCTATCAAGAAACTACCTTGGATAAGTGATGGCAAAGGAAATGCTTTAATTGATATAAATGTATTACTAAAGGAGTTGAAAATAATATGAAAGAAGAAATTATATTATTTACAACAACTATGTGCCCAAAATGTCCAGAAGCAATAGAATGGGCTACTGAAAACTTAACACTTTTCAAGATGGTTAAAGCAGATTTAAATGATGAAAATATGAAACTTGCTCAAGATATGGGTATAACAAGTAGATATGGTATTATGGAGCAACTTAATAACCGTAAGATAAATGAGAAAGAGAAGCTTACAAATATAGAGAAAGAAGTAGATACATACGTTTATGAATCTGAGAAAAAGATTACAGAAGTTAAGAGACAAGTAGAAGATAAGACAGCAAATTATAAACGTGTGCATGCAGACTGGAAAAGAGAAAAACAGGTTCAGTTGAAATTACTAACGCAAGATTTCAATAGACAGAAAATACAGATAGAAACTGATATTGCGGAAGTTGAAAAAGGTTATGAAGCTGAGTTTCAAGATTGGAAAAAGAAACAAGTTGCAGCTCTTAATGAAGCTGATACTGACCTTAAAAGATACCAAGAAACATCAAAGAAAAAAATTGATGCTAAAGTAGCAACAATTACAGAAATCGATAGAGGTATTAATGACTTGAAAGAAGTGAGCAAAGAACAGTAATTTTTTTATTTTTTTAATTATGCCCCTGGAGCAGCATGAAAAACAAGAATGCCATGTGCAGCTGTTTTCAATATTATTTAACCGACCTTCGGAAGTCTGAGACTTCCAACCTTTATGGTGTAATTTGGTATCACCATAGTATGTCGAACTATGAATGCCAGTTCGAATCTGGCTGAAGGAAGCTTGTCGGTTAGCTTTGAAAACAAAATGTATATGTGACGTAAAACTCATATATGTTTGGTGTTGAAACTGAAGAGATTCAGACGGGGGCACCATGTTTAGAGTTGGTTCGATTCCAACTCTAGACCTTTTAACAAAATGGAATACGAAATACAAGAAATAAATATTGACCTAATAACTGAGCTTAAAGCTCAAGGCAGACATTGGGATGCAAACAATCTATTACAAGCATTTCAAGAAGATGTTAAGAAAAATAAGCATCAACTTTCTGTTGAATTATTAAGACAAGATAAAAATATCAAACATTGTTTTGGAGTTTGTAAAGCAAGTGGATGTAATAAAAAACGTTTAAAGGGAAAAACACTATGTACATATCATTTACAATTACACAATAGGCGAAATAAAGAAGGAGAACCAAAATATATAGTTAATAAAACATTACAAAAAAATAAATGTGTCTTATCTAATGGTCCATACCCAGGACACAGATTAAATTATTATATATCAGTATCACCTGATGGTGAAATTCATGAAAGTGTTGGAGGAATATAAATGACAGATATATTACAAAAATTCAATCTAAGCTATTCAGCTCTTAATACATATAAACAATCACAGCTTCAATTCTATTATCAGTATTTGATAAAGTCCTCTGCATCAGATACTGTTAATCAAAGTTATGGTAAAGCTGGTAATATTTTACACGATGTAATAGCTGGATATGTTGATGGCAGCATTCCTTTAGAAGATTTTACAAACAAGTTTGATGGTAAATGGAATGCACAAAATCTATTATCATTTCGTGGTTTACCTTTAGATAAAGTGAGATATCTCACAGCATTACAAAAAGCTAAGAAGATTGTAGATGGTTATGGTGAAGAGTATCTTATGAAAGCAGAAAAAAGATTTGAATTTCATCATCAAGGTATATTGATTAAAGCTTTTATTGATTTAATTGCACAACATAAAGACGATAAAAAGAATATTTTTATTATAGATTGGAAAACAGATTCACAATCTACTGAAGATAAACATTTACTTCAAAGACAGTTTTATAATTGGGTATTTATAAAGTTTACAGGCACTATGCAATGCCATGCTATTTGGTATTATTTATGTCAAAATAAATTTTTTGAAACATATCTTACAGCAGAAGATGCACAAGAATTTGAAGAGACTGTTATCAACCCATTTATAAAAGAAATCCAGGAAAAAGGGTTTGATAAGAATAACTATGAACTTGGTGATTACAAACATCCATTCAATCCATATAGAACTATGTGTGATAATGAACTTCTTAGACGAGCAAACGAAGCTAAATATTTGAAATATAAAATCACAATAAAAGGGACCGCATGCTATCTTACAGGCGATGTAGATGATAATTTGATAAAGGGATTAGATTACAAATTTAAATTTGACTTACCAGATAAACATTTCATGCAAGAAGCTGCAAAGAAAAACAAAAGAGGCGCAATAGATTTGCGTGATGTAGGCACAATTCATATGTTCAGTGTGTCCAGGAAAGCTTTTAATCTTGGCCATCTAACTAAAGTTCAAGATATGATACATGAGTATGGTGTATATAAGCATTGTAAAATCGAGATTAAGATTGATGACCAACGAACAGAGATTGAAAATGGTCCAAGTTATGTTGTTGAAACAGAAAAAACATTAAGATATTATCAAAGCGAAGCTATAGCTGAGTTTATAAGAGAGAAGATAGGTATTATACAAGCTGCAACTGGGAGCGGTAAAACATTTATAGCAGCTCATATAATAGCAACATGTAATACTAATACACTTTGGATTATAGATAGAAAAGAATTATTATGGCAGACTAAGGAAGAACTTGAGAAGATGCTACCTGAAAAAATTGGTGTCATAGGCAATGGAGAAATTAATATACTTGGAAAAATTACAATAGCTACTGTTCAGACTCTTGCTAGTCAATGCAATACACCAGTAATAAAAGATTATCTTGCATCTGTAAATCTTGTAATAGTAGATGAATTTCATAAATCTGCGGCCGAATCATATCTTAAAGTGTTTTCAAAACTCACTAATGCTAAATATAGATTAGGAATGTCAGCCACCCCGTATAGAAATGATGGTAAAACACCGATACTTCATAGCCTGCTTGGTGATATAATCTATACTTATAGCACACAGAAAGGAATTGAAGATGGCTATCTGATAAAACCTAAGATACGATTTTTCAAAACTCCTGCTATATCTAATAGTAAAGACTATGTAGAAGACTATAGAGAAAATATTGTTTTAAATATACCTAGAAATGGAAAAATAATAAGTTCAATATCTACTGATTTTCGTGATAAAAAAATTCTTATCCTTACAAAGCAAGTGGCTCATGGAAAATATCTTCAATCTCAAATAACAGATAGATATTCTTGTCATATCACAGGTAAGACACCCGATGATATAAGAAAAGAGATGATGAAGAAGTTCAGAGATAATCCTAATGCAGTACTTGTTACTACAAATCAGATTGCAGCTGAAGGTCTTGATATACCTGAGCTTGATGTTATCATTAATGCAGCAGCTAACAAAGGCGATGTAAAGAGCATCCAAGTTCTTGGCAGAGTATTAAGGCAAGCACTAAATAAGAAGGAAGCAATCTATATTGATTTTGTGGATAATGGATTTCACACTGCTAGTCATAGTGAGAAAAGAATAAAAGCATTTGAAGAGCAAGGACACGAGGTGGAGATAATATAAAATGGTAGTTGCTGAATTACCAACTAAATATCCACAAACAATTTGTGGTGCTGTTGGTTGTAATAAAAGATTGAAAGAACCAAATAATAAAATAATGACTTCAAAATTATGTCCTAAATGTGCTGATTTGTTTTTTAAAAATGGAAACATATACAATGATACCAGATAAAGTTAAAGAATATTTAAAAGATGTATTATGTTTTGATATAGAAACCTGCTCATCAGATTCAGATGGTAATCCAATCAACATTAGTGACTTTAATAATTATGTAAAAAGAGCTAAATGTAAATGGATTGGATTTTATTCTTATAAATATAATAAATCATTATCGGTTCCTGTTGCTGGCAATGAACAGCTTATCCAGGATTTTATAGATGAGCATAAAGTTCTTGTTGGTTTCAACAGTGAAGAATTTGACTTACCTATCATCTACAATAATTGTCTTGTCAAAGAAGATAGATATTATAGACGAATTGATATCATGCGTGTTATGGGTTCAGATGTTTTCAAAGGACATAAGAACAGGGCCAGCCTGATGGGTGTAAAACTTCCATCAAACAGATTGAAACAGATGGCAGAATCATTTAATCTTGAGACTAAGAAAGGAGATATTGATTATGATATATTCTTTAAAGATGTCTGGACAATAGAAGAGCAAAAGGAAATCAAAGAATATCTTGATGCTGATATTATGGTTACTAAACAACTCTTTGATAAATTGATGGAATACTGGAGTCCATTTGTGGATATGGTTTCAGATAAATTTATTGCTGATTGGTCATGGCTTACTTCAAGTATAGCCTCATTAACATACAAATGTGCTTGCCATACTCTTGGCGTAGAACCTACCTTTGGCGAACATAAAGGCGAGAAAGAAGAAATGGGCGGTAGAGTAATTTTACCTAAAGTAGATGAAGCTCGTGGCGTGTGGTATGTTGATGTTAGAAGTTTGTACCCACACATATATGCTATGTTTAATCTGCATGCTGAAATGCCTGGAGAAATGAGTATAGAAGAAGCACACCAAGATAATCCAAATGAAATAATATTTGAAGGTAATTCTGTGTTCAAAGTAAAAGGAAAATATTATGTGACTGAGCAGCATATTTTAGGTAAAGACTTGATGAAAAAGCTAAAGATGAGAATGAAGCTTAAAAAAGAAGACCCTAATAATCCTATGCAATATGCTTTAAAAATTCTTCTTAATTCTCATTATGGTGCACAACGCTCACCTATCTTTGAGCAGATACATACACCGAATGGTGGATGGGATTGTTGCTGGTTAGGTCAACAGATTAATGAATTAATGGAAAAAATGATGAATGAATTTGGATTTGATGTTATTGCAGGAGATACTGATAGTATTTTCTGTAAAGCCAAAAAAGATAATACTGAAGAATATATAAAAACTTGTCTTAAAAAAATTGTAAAATATATTAATGAAAACGTGCCATTCCCACAAGAAACATTTGATATTGAAATAGAGGGATATTTAGATTATATTATGTGGTCTACAGATTTAAAAACAGGAGAAACAAAAAAGAAGAATTATGTATATTTAAAAAACAATAAAGTTAGCATTGTTGGTATGCCTATAATTAAAGATAACGCTACTGTTCTTGGTAAAATGATATTAAATAAATCTATCATACCAATGATAAAGGAAACTAAATGTGCAAAATTTGATAAAAAAGAATTAAAATATATTATTAATAAATATCTTGAAAGGGAAGATTTTCTTGATTTAATGGCTAAAGAATTTAAAGTAAAACCATTAAGAAGATATAAATTATCATCACAAATTCAAGCTCAAATAAGCGAGAAATATTTTAATAATGGAGACGGTTCTATTATGTTAATTAAAAACAAAAGAGTCGGTAAAGTTGGTAAAGGTAAAAAATATTGTACTATTGCGGAGGCGAAAGAAGCTAAATTATCAATATATGATATTGATTTTGAAAAGTTATATAATGAATTACAGCCTTTTTGTAAAGATGCATATTTGGATGATGATAAAGATAGAAAAGTTATGGAAGCATATCTTGACAATAAACAAAAAAACCTTGATGAATTTATAAACAGTGATTTGTTTGATTCTGCAGCTGTTGGCTATGATATTGATGATAAGGAATTTATTGAAAACGAGATATTTTTTGAACTAAATTCATAAAGGTGATACAAATGCTAGAAGATGAATGGGTTTGGCCACCAACTCATGAAGAGGCTACTAATTATGCTGGGTTTGTTTATATCATTACAAACACAATGACAGATAAATACTATATAGGTCAAAAGAAATTCTGGTCTGAGCGCACATTAACCCCCCTTAAAGGCAAGAAAAGAGCAAGGCATAAGATTATAGAGAGTGACTGGAGAGACTACTGGGGAAGCTCTAAGGAGCTTCTGGATGATATTAAGAAGTATAGCAAAGAGAATTTTACAAGAATGATTATTCATCTATGCAAATTTAAAGCTGAAATGAATTATCTTGAAACTAAAGAGCAGTTTACAAGGGATGTTCTATTTGACCCCTTATCTTATAATAAGATGATAAATTGCAGAATTGGCGGAAATCAACTTAAAAATTTAAATATTCCCTCAGAATAATATACTATAATATACATATTACAGTATAATAATCCTTTGGTTGAAAGAAGGCTTTAACTACTTCTTTTATATATAAGCAAGCTTTAAACTCCTTCTTTAACAATAGATACATTTATATACTACATAGTCAATCTAATATCTAAGATGAACGAAATCATCGGAGGTAAATCAAAAATGAATGACGAAAAAGGTAGGCAAATCATAACCCAGAAGCACTGGACCAACATAGATGGAAAGCTCTTCAGAAATCATATGACTTATGGAGCAAGAAAAATATGGATGAATGAGAGATTCGTGGTTGACAATGATGTCATAGGACAGATAATATGTGAGGTGAACTGAAGATGTCTACAAGAGCAAATATAATAATAAAAGATGGAAATGAAAAATTATGGTTTTATCGTCATAGTGACGGTTATCCAGAAGGTACATTACCAACTCTTAATAAATTTTTAAATTTGATAAAAGAAGGAAAAATTAGAGATAATATATCACAAGCTGCTGGTTGGTTAATTCTTATTGGACATGAAGAATATGGTTCTAAAAATCCTCTATATGATTGGAAAGTAGGAGCATATGAACCAACAATTGGAAGACATGGAGATATAGAATATCTTTATACTATTGATTTAGAAAAGAAGGAAATAAAAGTTGAAGAGGTGAACTGAAGATGAGATTAATAAAAAGAATAAAGAAAAAGATATATGATGCAATAGAATATAAAGAGGGAGAATAAAATGGATAGAAGAAAAGCAAGAGATTTAATTGATAAATTAGCAGGAACATTAGCAGGAACTAATCTAGATAAAGTTACTTTTGAAGAAATTAGACAATGTATAATTAAGCAGGTGAACTGAAAATGAGCAATACATATTATGAAACAGAGAAAGTAGTTTTAACAGCCTTTGTAGGTAAAAAAGAAATGAGACCAGCTACACAATTAACATTAATAAGTAATAAAAGCTATATAGAATTATCTCCTGCAGAAGCATTTGAATTAGCAATGAATTTATTATTTAGAATATCTAATTTTGATAGTGTCACTGCAACAGGATATGAAAAAGGAATATTTTTAACAAACAAAAAAGAGGTGAACTGAAGATGAACAAGGAAAAACTAATTGAACTCAAAGAAGCAATGAAATTAGAAGCTAAGATTAATGAAGAAATTGCTCAAAGAAGAGAAACGTTTGAAGAACAGAATAAAGAATTGTTTCTTAGTCAAGCAAAGACAAGAGAACTAATTATTGCTTGTAAAGATATTCTATGGTTAGATGCTGAAGAAGGATTCAAGACAGATGGACTTAAGAAAAGGCTTGGTGGAATCGGTATAAGGGTTGGTAAACTACTTGATTATGATGAAACTGAAGCTTTAATCTGGGCAAAGAATAAAGATTTATTCTTACAGCTTGATAAAAAAGCTTTTGAAAACGTTGCTAAGACAGGAGAAATAGATTTCGTGAAGATAAAAGACAAAATAACTGTAACTTTCCCCAGGGAGATAAATCTGGTGAACTGAAAATGGGAAACTATTCATATTTTAGAGACCAATCTGAAATAAAAATTAAAGAAGATATATCTTGGAATGATTTCAAAGTATTAAAAGAAGCATTACATCCTATTATTAATGAAGATGGAGAAATTAATTTTAGTAATTGGGATGGAAATAAAATACAAGGATATTGGTATGAAACTACTGTAAAAGTATTAGAACTTTTAGCAAAATATTTAGACTTAAACAAAGATGAAGAAGCATATGTAACCTTTGATTATGAGCATGAATCTCTTTTTCAAATTGTTTTTAAGAATAAAGAAGTTTTTGTTAGAAATCAAATTTTATCTGAAATAAAATTTGGGAAAATAGAAAAAATAAAGAGGTGAACTAAATGAGAATATCCAAAAGTGCTGGTTTATTAATTGGTGAAATTATAACAAAGATGACTGAAGAAGCATTGAAAGATAAACTTAAAAAAGTTTCTAAAGATAGTTCTTGGTCAGGCAGAGTAATCGGTTATAAACTTGTGCCTATCTTAGAAGCTGAAGAAAGAACAGTCTTGAAGTGTTTCAAGAAGACAACCATCACGAAGATAAAAAAGAAGAGAGGAAGACCTAAGAAGAAGTTCTCATTGAAAGGTAAGAAGAGAGGACGTGGAAGGCCAAGGAAGAAATGAAGCAATACATTCATAAACCTAGAAAGCAACATAAACTTCGTAGACTCGTCAGTAATAATAAGACTGGCGATGCTTGGGGTTTAACTATTCCAAGAGAAATCGTGGAAAAATATAAACTACAGAATAAATTTTTTTCTTTTAAAGTTCAAAGAAATGGAGATGTGTTAATACATAAGAAAAATGACAAAACCAAGAAGAGGTAGAAGAATATGCAAGAACTGTGGGCGAAAATATTATGCTCCAGGCAGCGGTAATTATGTTGTTAACAATTGTTCCCATTGCACAATGAGATTTTCAGATGAAGAGGCTGAAATGATGTTAAAAAAGCTAGGCTACGGAGGTGGTCAAAATAGGACAAGCAGAAATAATGGATGAATTAAAAGCACATCCAGGAGAATGGTACAACGCAAAACAATTATCAAGTATAATGGGCTTTTCTATTGGGTCTGTTTCAAGATGCATATCACATATAATAAACGATTGCTCTGATATAATAAAAACAAAAACTGTAAAAAGTTATGCATCTGGTCGTAAGACAAGATTAATAACATACATGGGTGAATGAATATGAATTTCAAAGATAAGATAAACAGATATGTAGATAACATAACAAAAGATGATTGCAAAGGAATAATCAGGCGAACCTTAGTTACATATGATAACAAGGATTCAGAAGATATGCGGAAAGAACTTGATTTTGTAATCGACCAAGTTGGCGAATATGATAAGATGTTTCCAATACAGGAGGATGAATAAGAATGAAATCAGAATTTGGAAAAGGATTTACTTATTGTTTAGGTATGTTTTTAGCACACAAAGATACATATTTTTCAAGAAAGATAAGTTATAAAGGCAATAAAATATTAATAGATTCATTACCATCAATTTGGTTTAATGCTTCATCTGACCATCTTTACGAACTACAGATACCTGAAAATTTCCCAGAGAAATTAAAGAAAAGATTGAATAAGTTTCAGGATAAGGTTTTAGATTTTGGGCATGGTTCTGGATTATTTAATAATAATGTAACTGAAAAAGATGTCTTATGGAGTTGTGATGAAGCATTGTATCTACTTAGAGCTATTGACAAAGAAATCGGAGTTAAAGTAGAGAAGGGTGGTTGGGAATGAATAAAAGAAAAATATATCGTTGCGCAGATTGTGGAGATGAATTAACAGAAGATGAAAGCGTTGCAATGGGTATGACAATAGGCGACCCAACGAACAAACAAGACCATTATTGTGGAAAATGTTTCATTAAGAAAACTGATACACAAAGATTTTAACATACTATATAATCTCCTGCAGAATCATCTTCAAATGTGGTTCCACATTTTGTGCAGACACGTACTGCAGAGAGCTTTATATTATCATTATTTGATGTT
>Ga0222681_1000112_pt1 | contig 30922 bp, 33 predicted proteins | sample AntAcemetage1006_FD_179844 | JGI IMG/M metagenome (GOLD analysis project Ga0222681, IMG submission 179844) | Saline water microbial communities from Ace Lake, Antarctica - #1006 | ecosystem: Environmental > Aquatic > Non-marine Saline and Alkaline > Saline | place: Antarctica: Ace Lake... | reverse complement strand
CCAAACCGTTCTTGTGCTGCCATACTCTTTTGACTATATCAGAAGTTACACCCAAATAAAGCGTTCCATTTCGCTTACTTGCCAGTATGTAGACATAAAATCGCTTTTCCATCATTCCGGATCACTGATGGATTCCCGCGTTCGCGGGAATGACGGTTGCGGTATATCATCCCAAATCCCCGTTTCCACGAGGATAAGCTTTAACAAACTGGTAATGCTCCCTGGGTGATCTGGCTTGGAAAATCGAAAGTGGTCTTGCATTTCCACTGGGCCTAAATTATGAATATATTCAGAAAGAGTTAATAAGGGTCAAGAGTAGACCCCTTTACCTTCGGTCTGGATAACAGTGTCACATGGAGACGGCAAACGAGGAGGTATGAAATGGGCAGTGTAGAGCAAATGTTTGAGAATCTGAATACAGCCGTAGTGGCGTGTGATGCTGATTTCAAAATCACCTATGCCAATCCAAAATACAAAGGGATGTCTAAGGCCATGTTGCAAATGGAAAACTTTGTGGGAAACCATATGGCTGATTGTCATAAGCCCGAGACCATGAAAAAACTTGAAGGGCTGTTTGCGGAATACAAGGAAAAGAAGAAAAATCTGGACTATTACACCATGGATATACCGGATGGGAAACTCACCATCGTCAACGTTCCTTTTTATGAAGGGGACACATTTGCCGGGGTGGTGGAGTTCATCTTTGAGGGTTCCCTCGCTTAAAGAGGCCGGATCCGGTGTCGTACTGGTGCCAGCCCTCATTTTCAACCAGTCAGTTGCCTCCCAATCCCGCCTCAGACGGGAAGGTTGAATGTAGTTTGACACACAAGAGTAAATCACCTATATTTTGGTTCCAAGAAAGGCACTTCTTATTCTCACCTTCGTTCAGGCACTAAATAATCCTTACAGGAGATAAAGCCATGCTGCAATTTTCCAGAAAACGATTTGATTTTTTCATTCTCATCCTTTTGTTTTGCCTTCTGATTCCTGCCAGGCAGTCTCTCCAGGCCATGGAAACCGCCGACTGCCTCGGAACGATCAGCCTGCAGATTTCCCGAAGTTTGGAATTGACCCTGGAGCACGTTTCCGAAAGTATCAAGGCATTGGCCGATGAATACGCCCGCATTTACGAGGCAACCCCGCCCATGGACAAGGCAGAGAAGGAACTTTGGATGAAACAAGCCTTGGAGAAAGGGAAAACCGTGAGTTTCCGCCCGTTTCTAAGCGGCCCTGAGCCTGCCTATCAGGCACCGGTTCCCGCCTATCTTTTCTACAACGGCCGCAACATCACATCCAATGTAACCAGAGAGTTGAAAACCTTTGTCTCCCTGGTTCCATTATTCAAAGTGGCCTACCAGACTTTCCAATATTCCTGGGTCTATATGACCACGGTTGACGAGGCCTTTTTAATCTACCCGTATCTCCCCCTGGATGAGGCAGTGAACAATCTGCCCCCAACAAAACAGGATTTCTACAAGGTGGCAGACTTTGTGGGCCGGAGTTTCGGGTGGGAACGACCCTACCTGGATCTTGCGGGCGCAGGCATGATGGTGACTGTTTCCTATCCGGTGTACAGCCGGGAAAAACTCCTCGGGGTGATATCCAGGGATATTACCCTGACGCAGCTTTCACGCAGGTTGCTGAAGCCTATTGCGGGCCGATCCGGAGACCTGATCAGCATAATCATGGACAAGGAAGGTCTGGCCATTGCGGTCAACAGGGCGACAGCCACGGAGGAGATCGACAGTGTCAACACCAGGGCTGGCAGCGCCATTTTATATTATCGAACATCTCAGGGGCTCAAATCTCTTGGAAATCAAAAAGCGGTGTCCTCTTCCAACGGTCTGTTCAACGAGGCAGGGGAGAATGCGTTGGCCTGCACGGAAAAAGATTCGCATACCGGGATCTGGCATCTGAATGTGAAGGTGGAGCAAACGATGTACAAGGCAGCCGCAGCAAGAATTTCTGCAACCGGCTGGTTGCTGATTACGATTGATACCAATTCCTGACGTATGGACAGTTTAGGGGTCATTGTTTGGAGTGGTAAACGGAGTGGTAAACGGGACGCTGGTAAAAAAGTAAGTTTCCAGACGTAAAAAAGGCATGGGTGTCACAGTTGACACCTATGCCCTTTTAACCAAATGTCCCAACCACGCCTTTCACCCAATAAACGGGTGAAGGCGACGTTAATCCTCCCGCAACTTAGCCCTAAAAGAAACATATGAAGAACCCAGACAGAGAAATAGTATCACGACTTGTTGATCTTCCAAATATTGGAAAAGCGATGGCGGGTCATCTCCAACTGATTGGGATTGATCATCCAAAGAAACTGATTGGAAAAGAACCGTTTGAACTATATGAGGCGCTTTGTGTAACATCAGGGAAAAGGCATGATCCCTGTGTTATTGATGTGTTCATGTCGGTCATTCATTTTTTGGAAGGTGGTGATCCGCTTCCCTGGTGGTCATTTACCGATGAACGAAAAAAGCATATCACCCAACAAAATCAAAGGAGGTAAAGAACTGAAATTGGGTTGCCGATCAGATCTTAACCGCCGATTTTAAAAATAATCTCCCCTCCAAGCATACCCGGGAAGACAAAATATGGGAAAACTCGCTTTTTACATCGTAGATGTGTTTGCCGATAAAAAATATGCAGGGAATCAACTCGCTGTTTTTCGGGACGCAGAAGCCCTCTCCACCGATGAGATGCAGCATATCGCCCGAGAGATGAATTTTTCGGAAACGACATATGAGCAGGTTATTGAAATGATGGAAAGAAAATGTTAACATTGGTTGCTTTAGGATAAGGAGAAACACATGATACCACCACCAGAGCGTGATTGGAAGTATATGAAGAAGGTTAAGGAAGACCTTATCGCCGACCTGTGTGAGCAAATCAATGGGCAGGCCATGGAGATTCTCAAGTCGGAAGCGAATTCTGAACACGAAAGGCACGGACGTCTTTACCGGCATGTTCAGGAGTCAGATGACATAGTTGCAGATTGTTTCGACGATTGGCGTCGTTCCACACTGTTGATGAAACTTGTCGCACTTCAGCGACATGACTTGCTCACATCAGACCACATGCAACATCTTTCCGAGGAAACACAAAAGAGACTCAAAGCTCTGAGAGAGTTTTGAGCAGACAGGGAGAAAGCCCACTCCACTACGGCCCTCTGTTGCCCGAAAAGCGGTTATTGTGAAGAAAGAAGAAAAATTGATGTAGTTTATGAAAAAATGGTTTATAAGTTCTGGCAGATTAACACTCAGCAGGAGGATACGATTATGACGAAGAAGGACTTGATCAAGGGAAAACGGATTCTGATCGTGGATGATGAACCTGACATCCTGGAGACCCTGGAAGACCTGTTGGCTACGGCCAAGATTACCAAGGCCGGCACCTTTGAAGAAGCAAAGAAACGCATGGAGGCAGAGCGTTTCGACATTGTCATCTTAGACATCATGGGTGTGAATGGGTATGAGCTGTTGAAAATCGCCACCCGGAGAAATATGATAGCCATCATGTTGACGGCTCACGCCTTTACCCCGGAAGATACCATGAAGTCACAAAAAGAAGGGGCGGCCCTCTATGTGCCCAAGGACAAGATGATTGACGTTGTCACCTATATAGAGGACGTTCTGGAGGCGGAAATGAAGGGGAAGACCACATGGTGGCGATGGATAGACCGCTTCGCGGATTACTACGACGAGAAATTCGAAAAAGACTGGCAGTTCAAAGATAAAAATTTCTGGAAAGGATTTCCCTACGCGTAGCCCGACCGTATCTCTGGATTCCCCTGCACGCGGATAAGGCAGCGGGCATCAGAGGCAAATCTGCGCCAATCCTAAAGTCACAAGTCAAGGCCTGACCGATATCCTATTACTTGGAATGTGGTGCTTGTGTTTTGGAGTTTTATTCCTATGCTCGACCATTTCGACTTTATCGCACCCATTTATGACCGTATGATCGGTGCGCCGGACACCGAACGTCTGCAGAAACTGCTGAAGTTACCGACATCTGGCTGGTTGCTTGATGGTGGTGGCGGCACAGGCCGGGTTTCGTCCCACCTGAATGGTCTCGCCGGCAACATTGTTGTCAGTGATTTATCCCACCGCATGCTCAAAAAAGCACGGGGAAAACAGGTGCGTCCCGTGCAGGCCCATGTCGAACGGCTACCTTTTGCCGATGAAATGTTTGATAGGATTTTGGTGGTCGATGCCCTACACCATTTTTGCGATCAACGCGAAGCCATACAAGATTTACTGCGTGTTCTCAAACCCGGCGGCCGGCTGGTTATAGAAGAACCTGATCTCAATCACTTTGGGGTCAAACTCCTTGCTTTGGCGGAAAAAATGCTGTTGATGCGCAGTCATTTTTATCCCCCTCAAAAAATCCAGGAAGTGATAGCAGATTGTGGCTATGCGGCCAAAATTGAAAATGACGATCGCTACACCGCCTGGGTTGTGACGGAGAAATGAGGAAAAAAATGAACAAAGTAGAAAATTTAACGCAAATCACACTAACTTTCCAGGCGGGAACGACCCGGGAAGCCATGGACCTCACTCCAAAGTATCCCGGTTTGAAATTCATTTTCGGCATTGGTCCTGAAGGTATGACAGCCTTTGAATGTGAACTGGAGGATAAATCTGAAGGTGAGGAGGTTTTGCTTCACCTGAAAAAGGAGACCTTCCATAATTTCTTCGAGCACCTTAACCCGCCGCTTATGGATCTGTTTGATGACAGAGATGATATGTACCTGAAAGTAAAGATCGTTGCCGTGGCTGTCGCCGAAAACAGAGAGATTGTAAAAGCCATGGCCGAAAAATCTGCCCATGGCGGGCTGGGATGCGACTGCGGCTGTGATTGCGGCGGATAACCCATGGGAAGAGTCATCCATCCCCCTCGGAGGGGTGGCTTATTTTTGTTGGTCCTGGAAGGTACGGTGATTTAAGTGCCTAAAGTTTGAAGTGCCTAAAGTTAAGGAACTTCGTGACATTTTATAAGGGATTGTTTTCACAAGGCCTGCCCGCTATTGCCGACCTTTTGGGATATGTCCATTTTCGTACATGACAGGCGAGGCAGGCGGGCCTGCGCGACAAATCAAACCAAGGGGCTCGGGTAATATATAGTCAAGGAATTCGACCGTCCTCACTGCCGAGGGGCACAGTAACAGTTCCCTCAGCTAAAATCTTGATCGAGAACTTTAGACTATTTGAAAATGTTAAATATTACCTTAAACTTTAGACATCCCGCCTGGGATTCACTTTAGTGACTTTAGATCACTTATGGCCAAGTAATTACTCAACTGGTAAAACCTTATTATGGTATTACTTACTACTGCCTGAGGTAGTAGTTTAGGCTGATTAGTTAATTGTCTGGTCGCGAATTGGTCATATCGCAGTTTTATAGGAAAGCGATGCGGCGCCCCACCCTTCAAGGACAGATTGCATAGATATGGATAGACCTGCCTCTTCAAAAAAGCGTCTCACATCCTCCGCTTGATTCTCTCCAAATCCCGATACAACGGAGGTGCCGGTTGGAGTGAGATGATCGCGTATATGCGTCCCCGTTTTTAAAAGCGCTGAGATCACTAAATTGGCAAAGATGAACTCATATTTTTCGTGCACCTTTTCCCAGGAACCTTCCCTGATAGTTACCCTGCCGGAGAGGTGATTGAGAGCTACGTTGGTTTTTGCCGCCTGTACAGATATCGGGTCGATTTCAACCCCCACGGCCTCCTGTGCGCCCATCTTGACAGCGGCAATGGCAAGGAGACCCGTACCACAGCCAAAATCGAGGATCTTAGCGCCCTTGAGGGCCTGTACCCGGGACCCATTGGCAAGAAGGAGGTCCATGATCTTCAAACAAAGAAGGGTGGTGGGATGTTTCCCTGTGCCAAAGGCGTGGTGAGGGTCTAAGATGATCGTTCGGGGATTTGTCGGCTGTGCCAAATCAGGTGTCCAGGGATGGATGGTTATGGAAGGTATTGGGCTGAAAGGCTCCATGAACTGGCTGCTTCCTGAGGAAGGCTCTGAATACGCGAGATTACGGACCCGGATATAGAATTCTGAGCTTAAAGAAAGTGCTCTTTCGGTCTGAGTGATAATGGATGAAATACCTAAAAGTTTCTTGTCAAGATTGGCTTCGTCTGGTTCTACGATTATAATTCTACCACTTTCACGGTTTTCATCATTGCGTACAGGGATTCTTTTCAAAACGGGAGAAAAAGATATCAGGCTGTTGTTGAGCTGTGAAATGGCCGTAAACGGGCCTTCTATGGTAATTTCAAACGGCATGGGAACACTATCCTCATCATTCTGTGAATCCTGTCCGGCGATACTCTGAGACCAAGGTCTCTCCCTACGAATTGCGCATAGTCCTCAGTTGGGCTAATTCCCAGACATAGTCGTACAGATGAAGCCCTTTGCTCGCGGCAATGATCTCCCCGTCCTCCACTCCGATGCTTGAGGCCATATATTCTTTGAGGAGTTGGATGGCCCCTAAGTTTGCCGGGAGGCCGTTCCAGAGATCCCATGACCTGAAATAAACCACGAAATGGAGTTTTTTATCCTTGATACGGGTGTCAAGACCCCGGAGGCAGGGTGGGTCCCCCAAATAAATGGCCTTGGGGTCTCCCACCGTCATATATGCCTGGTTTGTCTCAAAACCGTCCTCCTTGTACATTCGGATCACTTCTTCGATCTGCGGTTCCAAGTACTGGCCATAGGTATAGTCCTCGTCGGGCTGTTTGGCCGATGTCATGAGATAGGGTAGATATTCCTCGAGATACCCTTCGGCCACGGGGTTTGGAATACCGAGCGAGGGGGGTATATCCGGCAGAAGGGGGCGGACCCCGGGGTATTTTATATGGATAGTGACATAATCAAATTCAAGCCGTTTCTGTCCCTCGAAACTGCCCCGGTCTATGATATATTTCCTTCCAATATCGAGCAGGCTGTAGACGCACTGAAACCATGCATCAGGCAGGTCTCGCGCTTCAATGAATTCCAGGTTCATATGAAATGGTCTCCTTTCAGTTCTCTTTTCGAGAGGCGGTTGAGTGCCCTGCCAATCATGCAGATGTGGATGTTTATTGTCAACCCCGATATTGCCAGGGTGTTGCCAGGTGGTGCTCATAGATGATATTGAGGTGTTCTTTACGCAGAACTCGGATTCACCATTGTAATGTTGCTTTAAACTATCTTAAAAAGCTTTTAAGGTGCTTTAAAGCAACATTACTAAAATGGTACCAGTCAAACAGGGTTGCCTTTTTTGCATAAACATACAAATCGCGTTTTATTGGAGGTGGTAAATTGAACAGTTATTTAATTTGGATAGACTTGGAGATGACAGGGCTGGATCCTGAAAAAGAGGTAATACTTGAGATCGCTACTATTGTGACAGATGATAGATTGGAGCTTGTTGCAGAGGGTCCTAATATATCCATAAACTGTCCTGAGGAGATTCTTCAGACTATGGATGAGTGGAACAGGACCCACCACAAGGCATCCGGGCTGTTAGAGCGAGTTAATACCTCTCCCTACGACTGCCGGATGGCAGAAAAGGAGACCCTGGAATTCATTTCTAAGTATTGCAAGAAGGGAGAGCCTCTGCTGTGTGGAAATTCAGTGTGGCAGGATCGCCGTTTTTTAATCAAACATATGCCCGATCTTGAAGAATTTTTCCATTACAGAATTATTGACGTAAGCTCAATTAAAGAATTGGTCAAAAGATGGTATCCCTCGCTTCCTACCTATGAAAAGAAAAGCGCCCACTTGGCCTTGAGCGATATCAAGGAATCAATAAGTGAGCTGAAATATTACCGTGAGAAGGTGTTTCTTCCCCCTCACTGATTAGCGCTTAAGGAGAGCGAGTTTTTTCATTATATTATCCTGTATCCAGTGATTGTCCCACCACTCAATCGGATTAACGAACAGACCGCTGACCATGACTCCGAAATGAAGGTGATCACCGCCGGCCAATCCGGTTTGCCCGGTTGATCCGATGATCTCGCCTTTTGTGACATCCTGATCGATCTGCACGCCGATATTGCTGAGATGCGAATAAATCGAGGCAAGACCTTGACCGTGATCCAGGACCACTGTAAGCCCGTAGATACCGAGACGGTCGGCAAAAATGACTCGCCCGTTGTTGGCGGCAGGGACATCTGAATTGGCTAAAGAAGCCAGATCTACGCCCATATGCACCTGTTCGTCGATTTTCTTTCCCTTATAATAGTAGTCACGCTTATCCCCGAATCTGGCCATATTGGCAGCATTCTTTAGCCTGAGCCAAACCCCATCCCAAAGTCGTGTGGGGCTTGTTTTTGTCCTTAAGTTATAGAATGCTTCCGCATTTTCACGTCTCAAATCCTGATTAATCTTGAGGAATCTATCAATATCTTCACCGTCAGTGCCTTTAAGATAAAAAGAGAAATAGGGGAATATTTGCTTCAGGAATCGATCCGTTATCTTGATTTTATCTGTACGGAAACGTTTTTTGCGGATACGGCAGTAGAATTTAGCCTTTGAACGGTTGCCTGCCTTATCTTCTGCCCAAAGATAGATCTCCGGATTTCTCTTGATATCAAGGGGAATGCCAAAATAACAGACATGCATCCCTTCTTGCGATTCTTCCGCGGCCGGAAAGCCAGGGAAGAAGTAGTCATTTATAAAAAGCCCGCTCTTTACCGAATCAGAGGTAGTTTGGTAAATAACCAGACCACTTCCACCTCGGTTAACATAATGAAGCCTGCTTACAGCCCTAATGGCCGGGGGGATGGTATCGACGATCATTTTATGTTCGGATATGGATAGATTCCCGTCCCCGCCGCTTCTTCTTGAATAATCCCAAACATGTACATAGAGATCAACCCGGCCCTGGGCCAGATTAAGCGTTGAGGGATCAATTGAAAATTTTGTCTCAAAGCGATGGGTACCCTCGCGATTGAAAAGCCCTTCAAAAGGGAACATCTTATTGAGAATAGTGATATTTCGGCCCCCTTGCTTCACCGAGACCTTGACATTCCTGAGCCCCCTCTTCATATCCGTTATAATGAGGGTAATCTCCTGTTTTTCTGCAAGAAAGTTGGGTATTGGGGCCAATTGTATCTGAGGTTTTTCTGATTCAAAAATAGTGAGCAGAAACCAGGAGAGAAACCCCAGAACCACCAATATCGAGATAATGGCCAGAATAAGACCGGTATTTCGTTTTTTGCCCATATAATCGTGCCGTCCTGTATAATAAGTTATTGCATAGCCCTAAACGCATTAGAAAAGACTTGAAGCCATGCTGTTGAAATAGTATCTGTGTATCATCTGGCCTCCTTAAATAGCAATAAAGATCCATCATGGCAAATGTTTTTCTAAGAGAGGAGGAGAATCCTGTGGAAACGCCTCAATATATTGGTGTCATAGGGGCAGGGACCTGCACTGCCAGCACATATAGCGTCGCAAGAGATCTCGGCTTTGAAATAGGGAAAAGGGGATGGACCCTTGTCTGCGGCGGGCTCAAGGGGGTCATGGAGGGGGCTGCAAGAGGATGCTCAGAGGCTGGGGGTGTGACTTTGGGGATACTTCCAGGGCTTGATAAGAGATCGGCCAACCCTTATATCACTTTTCCGATACCCACAGGTTTAGGCGACGGGCGTAATCTCCTTGTGGTTCGAGCCTCCGATATCCTTGTTGCGGTTGCAGGGGGATACGGCACCCTCTCGGAAATGGCCTTGGCCCTCAAGGCAGACAAGCCGGTTATCGGGCTTAAGACCTGGAAGGAGATCCCCGGGGTACACTATGCGGACGATTACCTGGAAGCCATCCAACTGATAAACCTCTCACTGAGCTCACAGGAAAAGAAGTAGTATTATTCGGATTGGGGATTTTGGATTGCGGATTGCTGATTTAAAAATGAGAGCAATCTCAGAATGTTGAAACCCAATGTGACGTTGTATCTTTTGCTTTGAGTTTTTACCTCTTCCGGTTTATCCGGGTTAGGAATCCTTCAACCCTTGATTTTTTCACTTATCTCTTTCACTCTTCCCATTACCTCATCCGGATCTACTGTTGTAAACTCCCTCTCCTTCATCAGGACTCTTCCGTCTACAATGACGTCCTTCACATCGGCGCCATTGGCAGAGTAGACTAAGGCTGATATGGGATCATAGAGGGGACAGAGATGAGGGTGATTAAGGTCGACTACGATAATATCGGCCTTTTTCCCCTTCTCAAGGGTGCCTATTTCTTTTTCAAGTCCCATGACGGCGGCGCCCCCCGTCGTGGCCATCTTAAGTACCTCACCCGCATTCAGGCTTAACGGATTAAGATCAAAGACCTTGGCTAATTTGGCTGCTGTATCCATTTCCGAGAAAAGATCGAGGTTGTTGTTGGATGAGCACCCGTCTGTGCCCAATCCCAAAGTCAAGCCGGTTTTTGTCATCAGGGATATGTCAGCTACGCCCGAGCCTAACTTCATGTTGCTTTCAGGAACATGCGCTATTTTCACCCCTTTCTTGCTAAGAAGCTTTATCTCTTCATCATTCAAGTGCACCCCATGGGCTGCAATAAGGGGCCGGTCTATCAGACCCAATTGATCTAAATAGTGAACCGGTCTTTTGCCGTATTTCTTGATGATCTCATGAACTTCTTCAGCGGTTTCAGACAGGTGAATCTGAAGTGGCAGGTGATACTTTTTAGAGATTTCTAATGCTTCACTTAAGGTTTGAGAAGAGCAGGTCAAAGGGCTGTGACAAAAAATTCCCGGTGTGATCAGGTCAGATAAGCCTATCCATCTATCTATGAATTCCCGGGCTGTTTTTATATTTTCTTTGGGGTCAGGGACACCGGGGGCAGGGAAATCTATTACTCCCTGAGCAATCAGTCCCCTGAGTCCGGCGTCATGTGCAGCGCGAACTGTTTGGTCCTGGAAGAAATAGCCGTCCGCAAAGCAGGTGGTACCTGAGGCTATCATTTCAAGACATCCGAGAAGAGCGCCCCAGTAGACCGTCTCAGGGGTGAGAAATTTTGCCTCTGCCGGGAAGATCTTTTCAAAAAGCCACTGTTTCAGAGGGAGGTCGTCAGCCATCCCCCTGAAAAGGGTCATGGCCGAGTGGGTATGTACATTAATCAGTCCAGGCATTATAATGGCATTGTGAGCATCTATGATTTCAAACTGCCCACCTGAAGGTAGTTTTACCTCGTCGGCCTTTCCGATATCAGTTATTCGCCCCTTGGATACAAGTACTCTCGCCTCGGGGATCGGGGCCTTGTCTTTTGTCATGGTAATGGCCATGCCCCCTTCGATTAGAAGACTCACATCTTTATCCCGGCTTTGGGTCTGACAGCGATGCTCATTCAATGAAGCCATTGACAAGCCTCCCACGATTGAATTTACTTGACACATCTTGCCTTCTGAGAGAGATTACATCCTTGCTTTTGAGATCAGATCACGATAATTTGGTTCACCTAAGGAGTAAATTATGGCTACAGTTGCCCCTTTCAAGGGCCTAACATATAATTTCCAGCAAAGAGAAGACCTTTTCCGTCTTGTCGCGCCTCCATACGATGTAATTTCAGAAGAAGAACAAGAGGCATATTATCAGGCAGACCCCCACAATGTCATCCGATTAATTTTAGGCAAAAAAAAGACCGGCGACTCGGATTGGGATAACGTGTACACCAGGGCGGCGGATTGTTTTGAGAGATGGCAATCTGACGGGGGCCTTATCCGTGCAAAGGAGCCCGCCCTTTACGTCACTGCAATGACGTACGATCCTGGTAATGGTGCCCCTGAGAGAATTAGGTGGGGTATTATTGTCTTAGTGCGGATAGAGGACGAGGAATCCGGTGTTATTCTTCCTCATGAGAGAACCTTCTCGGCCCATAAAGATGACCGTCTGAAGCTTTATAGGGCTTGTAACGCCCAGTTAAGCCAGATATTCGGGCTTTATGAAGACCCTGAGAACAGCATGCTTAATGCATGCGGGGAGGGGTTGAGCCACACCCCTCAAATGGACTTTAGCCTTGAGGATGGGACCAGACATCGGCTATGGATACTTAGAAGCGACAGCTTATTCAAAAAGGTATCTGACGTCATGTTTAACAAATCGATCTTTATTGCCGATGGTCATCATCGTTATGAGACATCGCGGAACTACAGGAACATGATGAGGGCGAGGTATGGGCAGAGACCCGCGAACAGGTCTTATGAATTTGTTATGATGTATCTTTCCAACATGAATGACAAAGGCCTGACAATTCTTCCTTCCCACAGGCTCATAAAGAAAGTTCCAGGGTTTCAGGCCAAGTCTTTTCTCAAAAAAGTGGGTAAGTGGTTTGATATCAGCGAGTTACCCCTTGCAGGCCGGAGCATTGCCCTGGAAGGTGCTGACCTGAAACAGAGACTTGAAAAGGAAGGGCAACATAGGACAGCCTTTGGTTTCTATACGCATGATGATGATCGATGGCGCCTCTTTTCGCTCAAACCCGGTGTAAGATCGGAGATGGGTGATGCCCTTCATCCTTCGCTCAAGGAACTTGATGTGCTTGTCCTGTCCCGGTTTGTTTTTCAGAAAGGACTCGGATTCAGCAAAGAGGATCTGGATGATGAAGAGATCTTTCAGTATCAAAGCAACACTCAATCAGCTGTGTCAGAGGTAGAGTCAGGAAAATACCAGATGGTTTTTCTGCTGAATTCTACCAAAATGGAGCATGTTAAGGAGGTGGCAGGAAACTCCCTTGTGATGCCGAGGAAATCTACTTATTTTTATCCCAAGGTATTAACGGGGCTGGTGTTTAACAAGATAGACCCCTATGAAATCATACAAATCCCCTGAAATCAAATTGCAGCCTGACGAGTGTGTGGATCACTTTTTAGAAGGTCGGTTGAGGCTGATTCAATCCAAGGATGGGTACAGGTTTTCTATCGATGCTATCCTCCTTTCCGAATTTGTGACCATAAGGGCGGGGGATGTTGTTATAGATCTCGGTACCGGGTGTGGAGTAATCCTTCTCAGCTTGCTTCTCAAAAGGCCCGTCGGCTATGCGTTTGGATTAGAGATCCAGGAAGGTTTGGCCTCACAGGCGATGCGAAATGCCTTACTGAACGGATTTGGCGACAGGATGGGGGTCATTTCGGGTGATATCAGGTTTCCGCCCATTGCCGATGAATCGGCCGATGTTATTATATGCAACCCCCCATATCGCAAGGTCAGAAGCGGCCGCCTGAATCCAGACCCGCGAAGGGCTATCGCAAGGCACGAAATCCTGGCATCGATTGATGATATCCTGCATGCTGCCAGGTCTCTTCTGAGGAAAAAGGGACGATTAGCCCTGATCTATCCATCGGTTCGTCTGACAGATCTTCTTGTCCGTCTGAGGCGTTTTGGCTTAGAGCCTAAACGTATTCAGTTAAATTATCCAGACCTGGAATCGGGCGCCAAATTAGCGTTGATAGAGGCGTCATTAGGAGGCCGTCCAGGATTAGAAGTCCTTCCTCCTATCCTCGGGCAAGGGGGTTTTTCTATCTCGGGCCGACCCTGAATTCTATCTTGTCAACGGCGTATCTGCCCAATTTATCATTGAGTTTTTCCTTTATAGCGCTCTCCAGAAATTTGAGTTCCTGAAGAGAGATGGAGTCAGACACAGTGACAGTCAAACGCTTGTTCCTGATCCTTGAAGGACGTGTATTGCCTAAAAAAGATTCACCGACCACCTCATCCCATACTTTCCAGATATCCACATCATCCGGATTGAATGGCAGGCTTCCGTCGGTTAGGAGACCGGAGATAATATCTCCTATCGGAGTCAGTTCTTTCCGGGGTTTTTTCATGAGTTGGTGTCGCTTTTTGGGGTTTTTCCATGGACCAGCCATATTGCTCTTTTGCAGACGCTAAAGGCCACGGAAACAGATCAGAGATATGTAGCAAACAAACATATTTATCATATGGCTCCTTCAAGAAACTGTCAACTCTATAAAGAAATCTTCCTGCTTCCCTATCCGTTAACTGTACATGTTGGGAATTCCGACGTATAATCCTTGATTTTAGTTCTGGAGTTATTAACCTTTTTTAGCTATGATCTGACACAGAGAAATATCTTCAATGAAACAGATCAAAGGTTTAAAGGTCACAGAAATGATACATCATGCACATATCGTTGGCACAGGTTCATCCATGCCTGAGAGAATACTATTCAATAAGGATCTTGAAACAATAGTGGATACAAGTGATGAATGGATTGTACGTCGCAGCGGTATTAAAGAGCGGCGAATTTCGTCAAAGGAAAGAGATGAAAGCACTGCCGATTTGGCTACACAGGCCTCATTAAAGGCATTGGAAATGGCCGGGGTTTCTCCAGATCATCTTGATATGATCGTAGTTGGAACGGTGACTCCGGACCGTCAATTTCCCTCCACAGGGTGTATGGTTCAAAAAGCCTTGAATGCTGAAAATGCTGCTGCATTCGATGTGTCTGCCGGATGTTCGGGATTTTTGTATGCACTGAGCACCGTAAATAATGCCATTCAATGCGGGATGTGTAGAACTGCACTGATTGTTGGCGTGGAACGACTTTCGAGCATCATAAACTGGCACGATCGCGGCACATGCGTTCTGTTGGCTGATGGGGCGGGTGCGGCAGTAGTTAGCGCTGCCACGGAACATGGTGGTGTTCTGTCCAGCCACTTGAGATCGGACGGCAACTTATGGGAACTCCTCTATTCTGCAGACGGAAATTCCTACACTCCTGAAATTCTGAGAGATATAAACAAAAAGCCTTTTCACCTCAAGATGGACGGAAATCCCCTCTTCAGACGGGCGATCGGGTGTATGTCTGATATTGCCAGGGAAGCAATGAGTCACAACTCTATGTCGGCTGAGGATATCAGTCTGGTTGTCCCTCACCAGGCTAATCTACGGATCATTCAAGGCCTGGCAAATAGCCTGCATATCTCTATGGATAAGGTGTATACGAATATTCAAAAGTACGGAAACACTTCTTCTGCGACCATACCGATTGCCTTAGATGAGGCCAACAGAGAAGGGCTGCTTAACAAGGGGGACCACGTGCTCCTCGTCACCTTTGGGGCAGGTTTAACCTGGGGCGCCTCAATATTAAAGTGGTCTATTTAGATCCTTCCTAATAAATTAATGGACCTTGCGTCACACAGATTGTGCCCCGTGAGAAAATGACGCAACAATCTTGACAAATTCGTAAAAAGTCGAAAAACACCCGTTATCGTCATTCCCTCGCGAAAGCGGGAATCCAGTAAAAGGAATCAGTTCTGGACTCCCGCTCCCCGATCAGGTCGAGGACAAGCTTCGCGGGAGTGACGGCCCTGGAGATTTTTTACGAGACCATCAATCTTCAACCAAAAACAAAAAAGGACTTGCCAATATTGGCTAAGTCCTTGAAATTACTGGAGGCGGCAATCGGATTCGAACCGATGAATAACGGTTTTGCAGACCGCTGCCTTAGCCTCTTGGCTATGCCGCCTTTTTGTGGAGCGGGAAACGGGACTTGAACCCGCGACAATCACGTTGGCAACGTGAGGCTCTACCAGCTGAGCTATTCCCGCAAAGTGTAATATTATATTTTACATCAAAGAGATGCTTTGTCAATGAAAAATTAAACGAGACCTTTGAAAAACGCCCCCTTTCGCCCAATCTCTGCGTTGCGTTCAGATTTTAATCCTCGAAATATTTAATATATTCCTGTGGTTAAAATCTTCACGCGCCTTGATCTTGAACGAAATTGAGCATTTTTCAAAGGTCTCTAAACGATTTTTCAATCCGACTTAGCATAAGCAGGAGAAAATACCAGAAAGCCTCTATTTTTGCCCTGGCACAAAAAGTTGGTAAAAACCCCTAAAATAATCCCAGCCAGACCAGAGAGTCAAGATCAATGCCCCCCACAAAAAGACCATACCCACCACGTGGAAATTGATGCCGAAATAGACATAATGGAGACAGAGCCCGCCCAGGGCAACGGACTGAAGAATGGTCTTATATTTCCCGAAAGCGCTTGCCTGTATGACAATTCCCTCTCCGATAGCTATGCCCCGCAATCCGGTCATAGCAATTTCCCGGGCAATGATCACAATCACTATCCAAACGGGAATGCGGTCAAGCGGAATAAGCATTATCATAGTCAGGGAAACCAGGAGCTTGTCTACTAATGGATCGAGGAGTTTCCCCAGTACGGTTACGGTGCCATATTTTCTGGCAAAAAACCCATCTAAAATGTCGGTGACTGAGGCCAAGACGAAAAACAATGCGGCCAGGAAACTGCCCCACCTGCCTGGAAAGGAGAGGCATATCAACACAATCGGGATGGAAACTAATCTGGTAAAGGTTAATGTGTTCGGGAGATTTAAGAAGGTTTTTTCATGGTCTGTCTTCATTTTTTCACGGTCTGTTTTCATATAGCCTTCAAGAAAATATTTTTTGTTTCTTGGATAAGTACTTTTTTGTTTTTCAATCGTTTTTCAATCAACAATGATGGTTTCGTAAAAAGTCTACAAGGCCGTCACTCCCGCGAAGCTTGTCCTCGACCTGATCGGGGAGCGGGAGTCCATAAGCAGTTGAATTTCCTGGATTCCCGTTTTCACGGGAATGACAATAGCGGGTTCTTTCTGACTTTTCACGAGTTCATCAATCATAAATCACCAATCATAAATCCTAATCGGTCTATTCATCAATTTGGGGGATATCTTTGGGTATTGGTTCGCTTAGGTGATCCTGGAGAAAATCTATCTTGTCGGCTGTTGACTTTCTTTTGTCAACGAAGATGTGGTAGTCCCCTTTTATAGAACAGATCCCTCCCTTTAGTTTCAATCCTGCCGCTTCAAGCCGATCATAATGAACTTGGATTCCTCTCTTGGATGCCGTATCCTCAAGTTCAGTCAAACGGTCTTGAAGAGCAGGGGAGGGGGATGTTCCTCTTTTTTTCGATTTCATGGCAATCTTCTGATTCTTAGGCTATTGACGAAGTTGAGTATCATAAAGTATAGATCTCTTTAAATCAAGTCTGGGATAAGTAGTGCCTGAACGAAAACTGTCTTTTTAGCCAATCTCTGCGTCAGATAAAAATTTTAATCCTCAAAATACTCCAATGTATTCCTACGGTTAAAATTTTGATCTTCCTTGACTTTGACAAAAAATCCTAGTTTTCGTTCGGACACTAAGTAGAAATTTTTTGGGAATGAAGGAGGGAGATAGATTTGTCGTCACATTTCGAATCGATTGATCAGGTGGTTGATGAATTAGCTGATTCTAATTACATAGCGGACCGCGCCCTTGCAACGGTCCTTTTCTTAGCCCACCGGCTTGAAAAACCGATTTTCTTTGAGGGAGAACCGGGGGTGGGCAAGACAGAGGTAGGTATTGTTCTGTCCCGTTTGTTTGACACAGAGCTTATACGACTCCAATGTTATGAGGGGCTCGATTCTTCTACTGCCCTTTATGAATGGAACTATCCAAAGCAGCTCTTGCACATAAGGTTGGAAGAGCAGGGCAAACAGGAGCGAAACAAGATCGAAGAGATCATATACAGCCCTGTGTCAATGGTTGAGAAAAAGGACCTTGGCCGTTTCGACAGGGGTGATGTACAGGTGGCGCAGCTTGCACTAAAGAAGATGATGGAGCCATTCAAAATCGATATCTCCCGGCGATCAAAGAGGGGTCGAAAGTCCGGGAATATCGATTTTCCGCGTGTAATTAAAAAGAGCCTCAAGACAGGTGGGATTCCCTTTGAGCTGTTTTACAGACAGAAGAAAAAGCGGCTGAAGCGCCTGGTGATTTTAGCTGATGTGAGCGGATCCATGGACCGGTATGCAAGGTTTGTAATGCCGTTTCTATTAGGACTGAGGGGGGTGGGTTCAAGGGCGGAGGTCTTTGTATTCTCGACCTCCTTAACACCTATTACCTTCATGGTCAGACACTTGGATGTTGAAAAGGCCTTGGAACGGATTGTCAGTGAGGTCCCTGACAGGTCAGGTGGAACGAGGATTGGGTATTCCCTTCATCAGTTCAATCAGGGGCATGGCGAACGGCTCCTCAGCCGAAGGACCGTGGTGGTTCTGCTGAGTGATGGTTGGGATCTGGGAGGGAAGGATCTCTTGAGGCGGGAAATGGCCTGCCTCAGCAACAGGGCTTACTCTGTGATCTGGTTGAATCCATTGGCAGGTGATCCCGATTATGAACCGCTCTGCAGGGGTATGAAAAGCGCGCTCCCATATATAGACTATTTTTTGCCTGCCGACAGTCTCGAGAGTCTAAAGAGGGTAGGGCGTCTTCTTTCGAGGATTATGATTCACTAATTAGTGCCCATCCATAAATGGCTATTTTTCACAATCTCTGCGTCAGATAAGGATTTCAATCCTCGAAATACTTCAATGTATTCCTGTGGTTAAAATCCTTATTTTCCTTGACCTTGCAAAAACTATCTCATTTCTGGATGGACACCAGTTCACTCTACTATCAGCTGGACCCCTTCCGGAACTATAAACTGAAAAAAACCCTTTTCAAACCCCTCTTTTTCAGTGAAACCCCCGAGTATGAAGACAGTAATGCTTCCCAATTGATTGTGTATTCGGACTGTCTGGATTTCATACTTTTTTGTTACTGTCAGGTTGATTTTGTTAATCTCCTGCCAGGGTGGGTCGGGAATGAGTTCAATCTCATATTCTCCTGACTTGTTCCGGTCCTGCAATAATACCTGAAAGCTGTTCTCCACCTCGGAAAGACCGCGGAATATGTTACTCAATAGCCGCAATTCCTTTCCAAAATCTTTGGCAGGATATCTGTATGCGCATTTCTTGTCAGGAATGTACCACCACAGGGTGTCATTGTTGGCGATGATGGTTTCGGCCTTTGGCTTTTCCTGCTCTAATCTGAGTGAATAGGGATGCTTGAAAAAGATTGTGCCGGAGGCTATATCTCCTTTGACCTGGTCTCCTAACATGCTCATGGACCGTGTGATGACCTCACGACTGTAGGGAACGGAAAGACCCGAAAGGTGGCCGTAGTTTTTTTGGATTCCTTCTAAGATACTGATTAAGCTCTCGTCGGCAGTTGCAGGGCACTGGAAGAGAAATATTAAAATCGGTAAAATTATTAAACGCTTCACCATATCAGTGAACCTTTCTACCGTAAACATCTCGTGGCCGAACCCCATCCGAAGGGCCGACGATCCCCTGTACTTCCATTACCTCAATCATCCTGGCCGCCCGGTTGTACCCCACTCTCAATTTGCGCTGCAACATGGATATGGAGGCCTGGCCTGTTTTGGACACAAGCTCAATGGCATCTTCGTATTTTTCATCCAACTCCAGGTCTTCCTCTGTGCTCTCCTCATTCTTGGCAATGTGTGAAAGAATCGTCGCGTCATAATCCGGTTTTCTCTGTTTTCTCAGAAAATCTGTAACATTTTTCACCTCTTCTTCAGAGACATATGCCCCATGAATTCTTATGATACGGCTTACACCGGGTGGCATAAAGAGCATATCCCCGTCTCCCAAGAGATGTTCTGCGCCGTTGGTGTCGAGAATGGTCCTGGAGTCCACTTTGGATGAGACCTGGAAAGAGAGACGGGTAGGGAAGTTGGCTTTAATAATACCCGTTAGAACATTGACTGAAGGGCGTTGCGTGGCGATGATCAGGTGAATGCCGGCCGCACGGGCCATCTGGGCCAGACGTGTGATTGCCTCTTCAACTTGTTTGGATGAAACCATCATCAGATCTGCCAATTCATCAATGATGACGATTATATAGGGAAGCGTTTTATCGATCCCCTTTGAAATATCCGCTGGAACGGTTTTTGTGTCTTTGACGATTTTTCGGTTGTAGGTTTCGATATTTCTGACCCCCCTGTCAGACAAAAGCATATAGCGTCTCTCCATCTCCTCAACCGCCCATCTGAGGGCCTTGGTCGCATCCTTAGCCTGGGTTACAACCGGGTGAATCAGATGAGGTATGTCGTGGTACATAGAGAGTTCAATCCTTTTGGGGTCCACCATGAGTAACCTGACCGTCTCCGGTGAGACCTTGAACAGAAGGCTTTCGATCATGGTGTTAATTGAGACGCTTTTACCTGTTCCAGTGGCCCCGGCTACTAATAGATGGGGCATTTTTGTGAGATCTGTAACCACTGCAGCCCCGGTTATATCCTTACCCAGGGCGATCGGCAGCCTGTGCTTGGAATTCTTATAAGCGGCGCTCGAAAGAATCTCCTTCAGATAGACTCCTTCCCGCTGGTTATTCGGAATTTCAATCCCGATGGCGGCCTTTCCAGGTATCGGCGCCACAATCCGTATGGTCTGGGCCCTGAGGGTCAGGGCAAGGTCATCGGAGAGGTTTGCCACCTTGCTTATCTTGACTCCAGGGGCGGGTTTGTACTCGTACATGGTAATTACGGGCCCTGGGAGTATCTCAACAACCTCTCCTTCTACCCCAAAGTCTGAAAGCTTTTTCTCAAGACGACGGGCACTCATTTCGAGACTGTCACGCTGGATCTTGATATTTTTTCTCTCAGGGGGGTCTCTCAAAAGATCTAAAGAAGGGAGCTTGAATTCCCCTGCAACGTTCATAAAGGGGAACTGTTCCTGCTGGGGCGTTTTTTCTGGTTCTGATTTTGATTTAACAATGGTGACTTTTGGCCTTGATTTAATCTTATCACGCGCTATCAGGGTCTTTCGGGTTCTTTTCCTACGCTCCTTTATCTTTGTCACAATATCTCTGAATCGTTTCAGCAAGCCAAGGATCCAGAGACCTAAGCTTGAAAAGATCCGCCCTAAGGAGAGGTGGGTTACCACCATAAGGGAAATCATAAAGACGGTTACGAGTAAGACATAGGCCCCGAAATGATTGAGGACTTTTTCCGTCAATCCGGATAGATGGAGGCCCACCAGTCCACCTGCCGTTATCTTTCCTCCACGATAAACCACTTCACCGGCAAACTGGAGGTTCAGGATTGCTGAAAAGGAGACGAGCATGGTGATGGTCGCAACAATGCTTATTAGCGGGGATGAGAGAGGTTTTCCCTGAAACGAAATGAAGGAGATAGCGAGGAGTATGGCCGCCAACCAGAATGCTGAAAATCCAAGGAGGTCAAAGAGTGCACCAGCAAGATGAGCGCCCACCGTGCCGAAAAGATTGTGGGCCTTACCCACAGACCCTGTCACATTCCAGAAGAGTCTGTCGTTAGGGTAATATGAGAGGAGACTGCCAGCAAGAATGATCGCTATCAGCAAAAAGAGAAGCCCTAATATCTCTTTCCTCAAAGGGTGTGCTGGTTTGGCCTGTTTATTTTTGGCAGATGATTTGCGGCTTGATTCTTTTTTTTTCTTTTTCATATTTGATACCCATGTAAAAAATCTTTTTTACATAGATTTAGTATCTATTTATTAAAATCAACTCATGTTTGCGAAAGATTTTTCATATAGCCATTGTGAGCAGAATGAAACGTTTTTGCCCTGCGGCTTTGCGTCTTTGCGTGAGACCTTTTTTTTTCCGGTTTAGGGACTAAACGGCAATGATGACCGGTGTTATCAGAGGGCTTCTCTCTATTATTTTATAAAAAAAGCGTTTCAGTCTTCTCCTTATTTCCGATTCGACCTTAGCGCAATCAACGGGCGAAGGCCGTTCAAGCTCGTCCAGAATCTCTAACACAATACATTCCGCATCCTCAAGGATAAATTGGCCCTGATCATCAAATACAAAGCCCCGCGAAATGATTTCAGGTCCGTAGATGGTTTCCCCCGTCTCTTCATCGACAATTAACAGGATTACAACCATACCGTGCCCGCCAAGTTTTCTCCTGTCCCTCAGAACTGTTTCCCCGATATCACCGACCCCTTTGCCATCCACAAGAATCCTCCCAAAGGGAACAGGTTTTTCCAATTGCATTTGGAGATTTTCAAAACAGATGACGTCCCCATCTTCTGCGATCAGGATACGGTCATCTGCCATTCCCATTTCCGAGGCAATCTGAGCGTGTTTCACGAGATGTCTGTATTCACCGTGGATGGGCACAAAATACCGCGGCTTGACAAGACTCAGCATGAGTTTTAATTCCTCTCTCCTGGCGTGCCCGGATGTATGAATATCAGAGACTTTTTCATAGACAACATCAGCTCCCAATCGATAGAGCCTGTTTATGACTGAGGTGATAGCCTTTTCATTGCCCGGTATGAACCGGGATGAAAGGATTACGGTATCCCCGCTCTTTATCTCTATCCCCTTGTGTTTGCCCTGAGCCATACGGGTCAAGGCGGACATGGGTTCCCCCTGGCTCCCGGTGGTGATAATAAGGATCTCTTGGTCTGGGAACTGTTTAATCTGTCTTTCGCTGATTTCTCTATCTTCAGATATATGAATAAATCCCTGTTCTTTGGCAATCCCCACGTTCGTGATCATACTCTTCCCGTTGAAAACCACTTTACGTCCGAACTTTGCAGCCAGGGATATCACCTGCTGGATACGGGTAATATTAGATGCAAAGCTCGCAACCACGAGTCTTCCACTGCAGGTCTGGAACAGGTTATCTAAAGTCTTTCTGACATCTTTTTCGCTGAGCGTGTATCCCTCCTTCTCCGCATTGGTTGAATCAGAGAAGAACGCCAGGACCCCCTTTTCTCCGAAATGGGCAAAACGGATCAGATCAGTAAACTGGGAATCCACCGGTGTGGGATCTATCCTGAAATCACCCGAGTGTAAAAGCACGCCTTCGGGTGTATCTATGGCAAGACCTACCCCGTCAACGATGCTATGATTTACACTGATGTATTCTACGTTGAAAGGTCCGAGACTGGTGATATCTCCCGCCCTTATTTCACGAAGTTCGGCCTTCTCGGGCAAATGATGTTCCTTAAGTTTTGCCCTTAAAAGCCCCAAGGTGAAGCTGGTTCCGAATACAGGAACCGGGAATTCTTTGAGAAAAAAGGGGATGGCACCTATATGGTCTTCGTGACCGTGGGTGAGGATAAGTGCCCTTATTTTTTCTTTGTTTTCCCTGATATATGTGAAATCAGGAATTACCAGGTCAATACCAGGCATATAATCATTCGGGAACATGAGACCTGCGTCTACAATCAAGAGGTCAGGGCCATGTTCTATTACCATCATATTAAGCCCGATCTCTCCCAGTCCTCCGAGAGGTATTACTTTCAGCATCTTTTCTCCTTGTGTATTAGGCCTCCAAAGGACGTAATGAGACATCCTAATGATGGGGTTGGAGCAGTAGTACAATTATTCTTTTGAATAAACAAGAGCTTAACTGTTTAGAGAACTTCAGTCAATAGAGAATGCTTGTTTTCTAATGCCTGTTTCACGCAAAGGCTCAAAGTCGCGAAGGTTTATCCCTATTTCAAATGCCTTTGACTTGGCTCCTTTCATTATGGTATGAAAGAAATCAATATATAATTTGAAGGTTTTCAGGGCGCTTAATGAGATAATGAGAGAAAAGGAGACTAAGAGATGGCTGGGGTAAATAAGATCATATTGATTGGAAATTTGGAGGCTGACCCGGAAGTGCGATATACGCCCAGCGGCACTGCTGTGGCTAATTTCAATATGGCTACCGAAGAGCAGTGGACCGATCGGGAAGGTCAAAAGCAAACTCGAAAAGGATGGCATCGGATTGTGGCATGGAGACGACTTGGAGAAATTTGCGGGGAATACATGCGGAAGGGGAGTCAGTGTTTTATAGAAGGGCGGCTACAAACGAAATCATGGGAAGACCAGGATGGCAACAAGCGATGGACCACTGAGGTAATCGCCCAAAATATGCAGATGTTGGGTTCGGCGGACAGGGGTCAAAGCGAGCAATTTTCGGATGGGCCTGATTCCGCACAAGACGCAACCCCGCAGGGCGGGGTCAACAAAGTTATCTTACTTGGAAGATTGGGTAGTGATCCGGAGGTCAAGCAAATACCGAGCGGCAGTACGGTGGCTAATTTTAGTATTGCTACTTCGGAAGAATGGAAAGATAAGAACAGTGGCGAAAAACAAGAACGCACCGAATGGCATAGGATTGTGGCGTGGGATAAACTGGGACAAATGTGCGGCCAGTCCCTTCACAAAGGGAGTCAAGTCTATGTTGAGGGAAGGGTGCAGACAAGGTCATGGGAAGGCCAGGACGGCAACAAGCGGTGGACCACTGAAATAGTTGCTCAGATGGTGCGTATTTTAGGCGCTGCAGGGAAGGGGGGAAAGGCGGAATCAAGAGAGGAGAGCTTCCCTACTGAAGAACCGATAAACATTCCAGAGGACGAGATCCCCTTTTAGGAGAAATGGGAGGTTTCCCTGTTCTTTAGCCACTCAGGCAGGGATCTCTTACTTAAGTCTCACTCTCTGTCTTTTTGTCGTTCTCGCCGGGAGCTGGAATTTCATCCTTAGGCTCATTAGTGGCCTTTTTGAAATTTTTAATCCCCTTGCCTATTCCACTCCCTATTTCGGGCAGTTTACCTGCCCCAAAAATGATCAGGATGATGATCAAAATAATGATCAACTCCGGCATCCCTATACCAAACATATCACTACCTCCGCTTCAAGAAACACAAATCCAAAAATTTAAGGGTATTCAGTTTCTGGAAGTGATTCATTGGCTTAATCTGTCAACTGTTTGAAGTCAAAAGAATTTCTGAATTTGCTAATCGAACGCTGGTAATCGAGCCAACGTGCCCAGAGTTCTATCCATTCGTCGTTGTGCCAGAAGATATCAGGCCCGCCTCGACCCTCTTTCGATATTTTTTGAAAAGCCTCGAATTCGGATCGGCAGCCCTCACACAGGTTAGAATCGATAGTGGCCGGTGGCGGCGGACTCGATGAATCAGCCCCCTTTATGTGGCGCCCGCACATGGCGCATTTGAAATGACATGCAGAGCATTGCAAAACCCTCTGCACAGCTTCAAATTTATCGCGATATGCCTCAACCTGCTGTTTACGCCGCTTATCCTCAAGCCGACCCGTAATACTCAGTACTTTTTCCATGGGATTATAGCTCCATTTTTAATTGGGAACTATTTAAATAATAACACCATGGTAAGCCCGAGTCAAGGCAGGTCCCTGGTATCTTCTCAATAAATCGGGGTAAATCCTCTGCTGTGCCATTTTTCTGGATTCTCGCTTTCGTGGGAATGACAGATACTTATTCTATTTCGTCATTCCCGCGAAAGCGGGAATCTCCCGCCGCGGCGGGATTAGCGCTACTTATTGAGATGTTACGGTCCCTGCGGGTATCAGCTTTTTTCCATAACTTTTTGAACGGTTTCCCCAAGGTTGCCGAGATTCAAGGCCACTGTAATTCCGGCGGCCTGAAGGGCGTTTATCTTGTCTTCCGCCTTTCCCTGACCGCCCGAGATTATGGCGCCCGCATGTCCCATCCGTCTCCCCGGAGGGGCAGTTTGGCCTGCGATAAAGGCAATAACCGGCTTATTAAATTCTTCACGAATATAATCGGCGGCTTCTTCCTCGGCAGTGCCGCCTATTTCTCCAATAAGGACAACTCCTTCTGTTTGAGGGTCTTCTTTGAATCTTTTCAGGTGGTCAATAAAGGTTGTTCCTATAAGGGGATCTCCACCGATACCGATGCATGTGGATTGTCCAAGGCCGTTCCCGGTCAATTGATCAACCACCTCGTAAGTCAGGGTGCCGCTCCTCGATATGACCGCCATTGGGCCAGGTTTGTGTATTGGACCAGGCATTATCCCCACCTTGGTTTTTCCTGGCGAGATGATGCCAGGACAGTTGGGGCCTATGAGGACAGACTTTTCGTTCTTCAGAAAGGAGGCCACTTTGACCATGTCAAGCACTGGAATCCCTTCTGTGATGCACACGATGACGTCAAGCCCTGCTGAAGCCGAGTCTATGATGGCATCTGCCGCAAATGGGGGAGGAACAAAAATACACGAAACATTTACCCCTTCCTCCTCTACAGCCTGATTGACTGTGTTGAAGACAGGTACTCCTTCAACCTCACGGCCGCCTTTTCCAGGTGTCACCCCTGCGGCTACCACTGTGCCGTATTCAAGCATCTGCTTTGTATGAAAGGCGCCTTCCCGGCCTGTGATGCCCTGGACAACTACCCTCGTGCTCTCATCTACTAATATGCTCATAATTCGCAATTCCTCAATTTCTATGAAGAGACCTGTTTTGAAACCAAATCGGCTGCTTCGCTCAGATCCCTTGCCACCAAGAATTTCAATTCGGAGTTCCTGAGAATCTCTCTTCCTTCTTTCACATTTGTCCCCTCTAATCTCACGATTAGGGGTACCCGTATCCTTGTCTTTTTTGCCGCTGCAACCACCCCTCTTGCCAGGACGTCACACCTCAGTATACCACCAAAGATATTTACCAGGATAGCCTTGACTCTCCTGTCCTTAAGAATTATTTCAACACCTTTGGTGATCATGTCTTCGGTTGCTCCCCCGCCGACATCGAGGAAATTGGCAGGTTCTGCTCCAGCTATTTTGATGACATCCATGGTGGCCATCGCAAGCCCCGCGCCATTTACCATTGCGCCGATATTCCCATCTAAACGGATATAATTTAGATGATATTTTTCCGCCATCAGTTCTAAGGGGTCCTTCTCCCTTGGGTCATCAAGGAGCAGGAGTTCTTTTTGCCTGAAAAGGGCGTTATCATCAATATTGACCTTGGCGTCTAATGCAAAAACTTTACGATCCTTTGTCAGTACAAGGGGATTGATCTCCACGAGGGTACAGTCAAGGGTCATGAAGATCTTATATACGTTGGCCATGACGGACATCAGCGCCCTGAGGGCGCCGACAGGGGGCGGAGGTTCCTGGCTGTAAAGAAGGTTCCGGGCATTATGCATCATCCATCCGACTGCGGGATCAATATATTCTTTTAGGATAAGCTCAGAAGATCTGGCGGCCACCTCTTCTATTTCCATGCCGCCTGCCTGGCTGAAGATCATAGTGGGACACGCGGTTGACCTGTCAACGATCATGCTGAGATAGTATTCACGGTTGATCTCGATCCCCTCCTCGATGAGGACCTGATTGACGGGGACGCCTTCAGGTCCGGTTTGCGGGGTCACGAGGTGTTTGCCTAAGAGCGACTCTGTGGCCGTCACAACTTCATAAGGATAATGGACGACTTTTACACCGCCTCCCTTCCCTCTACCGCCTGCATGGACCTGGGCCTTAACTACCCATGGGGGACCATTGATAATCTGAGTAGCCTTTGTAGCCTGGTCTACAGCAGTAACAAGCTGGCCGTTGGGAATCGGTATCCCCGATTTCCCAAAAATATCTTTGGCCTGATATTCATGTAATTTCATTTTAACGCTCCATTGTCAGATTGCGGCTATTTGCAAGCATAAGTAGAAAAATTTTGTTGCCATAAATGCAAAGGGCAATTAATAAAGGTTATTATTCTCCTTTAAACCGATTGTCAAGAGGGAGTAATCTGATGGTACGGTAAAAGGCAAAAAAAACACGATTCGGATGATTTGCAGTTTCTGAATCCTTAAACGGGCCTCCCATTAGAGCGTCCTGTCAGAGTTCACCATCATGGCAAAAGTGTATCCGGAATGACCATGAAAAATCCAAGCTTGTAAAATGAATGATTCCCGTATAGAATCTCTTATTGCCGGAGCAGGGGGAGCAGGTGGAATAGGTTGTCCCCGGCAAAAAGGTGGGCTAAGTAAAACATCGGGCCGATCAGTATCCGACCTATAATCCCGGTATGGGCGAAATTGTCAAGCAGTATGATCCCGATTAGGACGAACGGTCCGTACCGTCCAAAAGCCCGGTACTTTTGTGCTGCGACAGGCGGAAGGATGTTTTCCAGGACGTGTGAGCCGTCAAGAGGAGGAAGGGGGAGCAGGTTGAAGATGCCAAGCCCAATGTTCATGAGTATCAACCAAAGCAATGCCTGCAGGTAAATCTCCAAAGGGAGAATAAAGAAACGGATGAATATTCCGGCCAAAAAAGCCACACATATATTGGCGAGAGGGCCGGCGAGTGACATAATGATGATATCTCTCCGGGTATTCTTGAAATATCTGATATCCACAGGCACAGGCTTGGCCCATCCGAAGTTGAAGAGAAAAAGACAGATTGCCCCGAGAGGATCAATATGGGGCAGAGGGTTGAGGCTAAGTCTGCCCATCTGCTTTGCGGTAGGGTCTCCCAACCAGAGTGCTGCCCTGCCGTGTGCATACTCATGAATGGTAATTGCGAAAAGCAAAACAGGTATTTTGACGATCCACTGGGCAATATCAAAGGACATAAGCGAATTCTCTCTATGATTTTAACTAGTGCCCGAACGAAAACTGTCTTTTTAGCCAATCTCTGCGTCAGATAAAAATTTTAATCCTCAAAATACTCAATGTATTCCTGCGGTTAAAATTTTGATCTTCCTTGACCTTGACAAAAAATCCTAGTTTTCGTTCAGACACTAACTTTGATGGTCTCGTAAAAAGTCTCCAAGGCCGTCACTCCCGCGAAAGCGGGAGTCCAGAACTGGTTGATTTTACTGGATTCCCGCTTTCGCGGGAATGACAATAACAGGTGCTTTCTGACTTTTTACGAGTTCATCAACTTTGATCGGGTTACATATCAATAAACGTGGAATAGGGCAAGGGAGAAAGTTGAAAGTGCCTAAAGTGACTGGCGATACTGGATGCTTGATGCTGGATAACGAGATCGCCAATCATTCTCTATGGATCGGAATTTCTGCCGCGCTCCAACAATATTCAATATTCAATATTCAATAATCAATCGACAGAGGGGGGTGGTGATTTTCATGAAGGGAAGGGAAGCGGATCTTGCCGGGTCCTGGTACCCTGGCGGAGAGTCTGGCTGCACGAGGGCCATTGAAGGGTTTCTCGATTCAGAACTCCTTTGTCCGGATACCTCGGGAGATATTGTGGGAGGAATTGTTCCTCATGCGGGATGGGTTTTTTCCGGGAAAATTGCGTGTAATGTCATCAAATGTCTCAGTGTTAAGAACGGAGCGGATACCTGCATTATCTTTGGCCGGCACCTCCATTCGGCGAGTGACAATATTATCATGAAAGAGGGGAAGTGGGCTACGCCACTCGGAGAATTGGAGGTAGATGTCGACCTTGCCACGCAATTGACAGCGGAATTTTCTTTTGACGTTGAAACAACTTCCCGGTATGATCAAGACAACACCATTGAGGTACAATTACCTTTCATAAAATATTCCTTTCCTGAGATCAGGATTGTCCCGATTGGACTTCCTCCTAATCCCGCCTCTTTGAAAATTGCGCGGAGGGCAGTCGAGATATCAAAAGAGATGGGAAGGAAAACCATTGTCCTCGGGTCTACGGATTTAACCCATTATGGTCCTAATTACGGATACATGCCCAAAGGCACTGGTGAAGAGGCGGTCGAATGGGTAAAAAAGATTAACGATAAACGCGCAGTTGATTTAATGGTGCAAATGGATGAGAATGCGGTGATTGATGAATCTTTTGAGAGCCACAATATCTGTTGTCCAGGAGCTGTAGCAGCAGCGATTGCTGCTGTAAAGGAATTGGGCGCCGTAAAAGCGAAACAGATGATATATTCAAATAGCTATGATGTGAGGCCTGACAGCAGTTTCGTCGGTTATGTCGGGATTGTCTTTGGCTGTGACTGAGACTGAGATCTAAAAAGGGGGGGTGTTCTCTGAGTTGATTTTTTCTAAGGGAATTAAAAAAATAAAGAAAATGCGAGATGATCGAATGAATATTGTCCGAGACATAAAAGGGTCGAGCTATGATGCTCTAACCTTGCCGGAACCAGCCGACAATGGTAAGAGAAATAAGGGAGATTCGCCCACTGGACGGGGAAGAATTAAGATTGATCTCCTGATTCACGATCTTAAGGTGCCTCTTGCTGTGATTGAAGCAGGGCTTGTGGCGTTACTGAACAGGCAGGAGAAATATGGCCCTATTACGGAGCGACAGGAGAAGGTCTTCACACGGGTCCTGAGGAATACCAAGGTCCTAAAGACATTAGTAAATGATGCCCTGGAATTGGGAAAATCGAGGGAGGGGGTAGTTAATGTCTGTAAATTCAAACTGTCAAACTTATTAGAGCAGTCACTTGAGGAAATATTTGACCTGACCGATATCAGCGCCTCTGAAGAGATCAAACAATGCACCAAGTTGGCCCAAGTCGGGGCAGTATTGGAGAATAAAGGTGTCCGTCTGTTTGTAGATGAGAATCTCTGGTGTGAGGAAATCCGTCAGGATCACGCAAAATTAAAGCAGATCTTGAGAAATCTACTGAGCAACGCACTGAAATATCGAAAAAATATCGTGGAATTGAAGGTTGACAAGATAGAAAATACCATTGTCTTTTCTGTTAAGGATGATGGTGAGGGTATCCCAGCGGCTTTTCATAAGAAGATTTTTGAGTGCTATTTCCAGATGGATCCCGAGTACAGAGGTTCTTGCAGTGTCAGGGGTCATGGGTTGGGTCTGGCAGGTGTTATGGTGCTTGTGGAAGATTTGGGCGGTAAACTGTTTCTCGATAGTGATGAGGGTCTCGGTACAAGGTTTTTGGTCAAGCTCCCACTGAAGAATGGAAGATAGGACGCAAACCCACCTGCTTCTTCAGGTTTTTGCATTCTTTTAGATTGCCCAAAATTTTAGAATCTGTGTCGAGCCAGTCTTGGTGAGACGCTAAAGCATCCCTTCTATTTCATCTTTTCCGGCATGGTATTTTCGATCATACACGTCCCAGAATTCCCTGTCCTTTTCCTTCCATCCCTCTCCAAATTTCTTGTCAAAATATGGTTCGAGTTTTTCAAACCAGTCTGCCCCTCTTTTACCGCCTTTTTCGCGGGGTTCCAATATGTCAGTGATATAAACGGCAATCTCAGAGATCTTGTCCTTGGGGATATAAGATTGTGCCCCCCCCTTGATAGATTTTACCAGGTTGTCAG
>Ga0222681_1000107_pt1 | contig 31840 bp, 24 predicted proteins | sample AntAcemetage1006_FD_179844 | JGI IMG/M metagenome (GOLD analysis project Ga0222681, IMG submission 179844) | Saline water microbial communities from Ace Lake, Antarctica - #1006 | ecosystem: Environmental > Aquatic > Non-marine Saline and Alkaline > Saline | place: Antarctica: Ace Lake... | reverse complement strand
GACTGTCCTGTTGTGTCACCCGCCACCCACCACCCACCGGAGGAAATAATGTGATGAGATCGCCCTCTGAGAGAGGAGTGTCAATTCCTTTGATAAACTGAATATTCCGACCGTTATGGAGGATATTGACAAACTTTTTCAGCACTCCGGGACGTTCAAATGCCATCTCCTCAAATCCGGGGTACTGAATCATCAAATCATCAAGAAGATCTGAGATGGTTGTATTCTCCGCAACGGCGAGATCAATTTCTTTGTCCATCACATCGCGGAATGTGGCAAATGCTTTCACCCGGATATTCATACTTAAAACCGCTGACCAAATTCTCCGACCATTTTTATTCGGATGTCACCCTGCTTTGCTATTTATCTTCTAAAAAAGTAATTAGCTGGTCAGTCCCAGCTCTTTAAGTTTTTCCGGAGTAGGTCGACCTTCGTTGTCCCATCCCCGGGCTGCATAGTAATTGTCAAGAAGTGGCTGGCGTTCCCAGACACGTCCTTTGGGTGCCCCATCCTGGAGGGGTTCTTTTAACAGCCGATCGGGCAGAGTGTCATCCGCCTTAGTGTAGCCAACTTTCATATTGAACAGCTTCTGAAGGTTCCAGATCCGCTCTCCGATCAGGAGGAGATCTGTGGCATTCATCTTCATACCCGTCGTTGCGGCAATGAGGTCTGCGTAATCATCAGTGTCGAGAGCAAAGGATGTGAAAAGACATATCCCGGTAGCGTCAATGGATGAGGTAAGATCCTGAAAGGCCTTAACCCACAGGTCTTTTCCTTCACTGGTGTAGGGATCGAGCTTCTCGGGTGCCCCAAGAACTTCAGGCGAGATCATGTAACCATAGACATGGTCGCCACCACGAACGGAGGTCGCCGCCGCAAGGCCATATCCCTGAAGACCCCGGGGATCATATGCGGGAAGTTCCTGCTTCTTCACACTCATCGAAAGCTCAGGATGTCCATACTTTTCCGCAAACCGAAATGATCCATCGGCGAGTTCGGCCCCGAATGAGCGTCGGTATCCAATATCTTCGACCAGTTTGACCATATTTTCCGCGTCCCCAAATTTGATGCCGTCTTTAAGATATCCTTTCTCGGTCATTTCCATTGCACAGGCAATAGAAGTTGCTGCACCAATGGCATCAAGCCCAAGGTCATTACACCGGTAATTTGCCCGGGCAACTGCTGAAAGATCGGAAACGCCACAATCTGCACTAAATCCCCAGACCGGTTCATACTCCGGACCTTCACCTTCTTCTCCATCAACCTTTGTCACTCTTCCGCACTGGACAATACATGCATAGCAACCCTTGGGTTTCGTGAGGATTGTTTCTGCCATTGTTTCCCCGGATACTTTTTCTGCCTCCGGGAAGTATCCCCTCTGGAAATTTCGTGTCGGAAGAATGTAATTCCCGTTGATAATATTGACAAGGATTGCTGTCCCGTATTTGTGTAGTCCCTGGCAGATGCCATTGTCCTCAATCTTATTTCGGACGCGTTCTTTCACGGCATTGAGTTTGTCTTTATCGGCAATTTTAATTGGAAGTTTCCCGGTTGCCACGATTGCCTTGAGGTTCTTGGACCCAAGCACCGCACCGGTGCCGCCACGCCCTGCAGCGCGGTGCTCTTCATTGATGATACAGGCGATGAGACTTTTCTTTTCACCGGCGGGTCCGATACATGTTACACGGATATCTTTGTCGCCGAGATCACTTTTAAGGGCTGCTGTTACTTCGCTGGTTTTCATACCCCAGTATGGTGTTGCATCCCGAAGCTCTACGGTGCCTTCATTTAGGAAGATATAGACTGGTTTTGCAGAACGTCCACTGATGACAACTGCGTCAAACCCTGCTCTTTTCATCTTCCAGCCAAAAAACCCGCCGCTGTTAGCGGAGACAAGGGCATCATTTAGTGGAGATTTCGTGGTAACCTCATACCGGCTTCCAAGCGGGATGCCGGTGCCGGTAAGTGGTCCCGTTGAGAACACGATCACATTCTCCGGAGAGAGTGCATCGATTTTTGGATCAATCCGGTCGGTTACGATGCGTGCACCAAAACCGCGACCACCAAGATAATTTTTCTTGAGATCAGTTGGTGTTTCCTGAATCGTCACCTTGCCATCAGTGAGATCAATAAACGCCATATTTCCTGCATATCCATCCATAGTATTCACCAGTGGATAATTAGAGTCAAAGTAGATAAAAGTAAGTCAAGATTTATATGGTGGTTAATTGTTATCGTTTATACATTGATATATATGCTTAATATATGAAATCAGACGCCAGCTCCTTTTTTTCTCTCGTGGGTTTCCAGCAGATAACCCTCTCTTCCTGTTTGATCTTCGGGATTTTCATGCTGGTGCTAAGGTACCGTAACATCAATGAATCGAGAGGTGCCACTATAATGTCAGGAGAACGAAGTTCATGACGTCTGAATCAAATCTGATCTATCAGGAAGTTCAGTGGATGTATCGACAGCAACCACTGATCATGATTGTCGTTGGGTTGATTGCGGTATTTGCTTGGCGGAGTTTTCTGTATCAGGTAGTTGTTGGTGTTCCCTTCTCCTGAAGTGGTGGTGAGGCAGGTGATGTTTTCATCTGGATTATCTGGATTGCCTTTGGACTTGGGTTCCCCACATTTTTCAGTATGTTGCGCCTTGAGATTAAGGTGACGCCGGAAAACCTTGTCTATCGATACTGGCCACTTCATGTAGTGAATCGAACGATTTCCCGTTCCTCAATCCGCTCGGCTGAGGCAGCGACCTACCGACCGCTCCGGGATTTTGGAGGCTGGGGTATTCGGCGTGGTAGCCTAGGCAAGGCCTACACTATCAGCGGGAAAGAAGGGGTTTGGGTTACTCAAACCGATGGGACGGCATTCCTTCTTGGTTCACAGGACGCAACCAGTCTTGCAGAATTGTTGAAATGAGAGAGAAAGAAGCGAAAGAATGTCTGGGCAGTTGAAGCCCGGCTTAGGATTATTCTTTTTTGGTTTCTTTTTTTGAGGACTGAGCATTCTTCTCTTCTGGCTGCAATTCCTGTATTCTCTTTTTCAGTGCTGTCTGGTAAGCGGGGTTGGTTACGTTCATAGGTTTGGTGCTGTTTTTTTCAGTCATAGTTGTTCTTTGGGGCGACCGGATATATTATAGGTTCGTGGTTCGTGTTGGTTTGGACCGGGATTCTCATTTTTTTCAATGGGTAGCAAGTACGAAAAATTATCACCTCTCATGTCGAGTACCAATTATTCCAATTCATGCGATTTGTGGGGTATTTGTAGAATGATTAAAAAAGCAGGAACTATCACGATATGTGTGTTGGCAGTTCTGTGTGTTTTCTGCGGTGGATGTATTGACACCACCGGTGAATCGACGCAGACTGATACCGGTACTGTTCCGCCTACTGAATGTGGCCTTCGCCTTATTACGGAGGAATTTAAGCCTTTTAGTTATCTGGATGAAAACGGTAGAGTTGCCGGGCAGTCAACCGAGGTAGTACAGGAGATTCTCCGAAGGCTGGAGCAGACCGGAACCATTGAACTGTTGCCCTGGGAAGAAGGGTATGATCTGACTTTAAAAACTTCCAATGTAGTATTATTTCCAACTGCCAGAACTGCTGAACGGAAAGATCTCTTTCAGTGGGTTGGACCTATTGCGTCCTTTGACTCTGTGTTCTATGCCAAAAATGGCTCAGGAATTGTGATTCAAAGTCTGGATGCGGCAAAAAAAACCGGAACAATTGGTGCGGTGACCGAAGATGTGCGGTATCAGTACCTGGTTGAGAACAATGTCACAAATCTGGTTGGTTACGAAAGCGATGAGGTCTGTGTTCAAAAACTGATGGATGGAGAGATTGATCTCTGGCTTGGAAGCAGCAGCAATTATGGTGATTTGGCCCGTAGCGCAGGGTACACTTCCCGCGATATTGAGGCGGTGTATTCCCTGAGAACGATTGATACGTTCATCGCCTTTTCACAGGGAACTTCTGAGAGTGTTGTTGCAACCTGGCAGGACGCCCTTGATGCCATAAAAGAGGACGGAACCTTTGCAGTTCTTACCTCTGCTCTCTCCGTAGCCGGTGCAAACAATGAGATAATATCAACAGAATCCGGCCCTTCGGAAGCCAGTCTGGCGCTTTCCCTTGTGATTGCAGAGACTGATGGTACAATGACTTCAGTTCTGCGAACGCTTGAAGTTCTGGCTGTTACCAGTGAAGTCAGGTCGGGTGATTGGCAGGAGATAAAACCGCTGCTTGCCGTGCCTGAGGAGAAGATTGTCGATGCCCGGATGTGGTATGCACGAACGAACGGTTCGTATTACACGGTGGTCGATGATCTGGCACAGGCCAATCTGCTGAGCCGGCCGTATTTCCCTCAGTTGCTGGCGGGGCAGGAATCGGTTGGGACGGTCGTTGTCAGTCACTCAACCGGAAAAAGCACCGCAATTGTCGCTGTTCCGGTGAAAACCGACATTTCGATCTCCGGCATTCTTGGAGCGTCGGTGTATCTTGATTCCCTTGTTAATTCTCTGGAATCAAAACTTCCCGGCGATATGACCTTCTTTGCCATTGCACCTGATGGGACCTTAGCACTTAGCTCTGAAAAAGGAGAGATATTCCAGAATGTTCTGGAGCAGGATGTTGGGACGTCATTCGGGCGTGCTGTCGATAAGATACTTGCTGAAGATTCCGGTGTGGTGACATACGATGCTGGAGGAATGAGCTGGACGGCCTATTTCCGGACATCACCGTTGACCGGATGGCATGTTGTGGTAGCTTATCCAGAATAAGCATCTAATTTTCAATTTTTTTAGCTGAGGACATTATTATTTCTCTTCTCGATTCATAAGCAAAAACTCTATTAGTAACTCTTCAAGAAGTATCAGTACAGGATTTTTTAGGACTGGGGTGGGTAACGATGAATCAAAAAATAGTGGTTGGTATGATAGTATTGATTGCAGCTCTGTGCATTTTCTGCTGCGGATGTGTGGATACTACCGGAGATACTGGACAGAGCGGTTTGCAAAATGGCGGAGAGGCCGGAATGGGAAATGAAACTCTACCGGAAGAAATTGTGATTAGAACGTCTGGACTTCGCCTTATTACTGAGGAATTTCCACCCTTTAATTATCTGGATGAAAACGGCACTGTTGCCGGCCAGTCAACACGGGTAGTGGAAGAGATTCTGCAAAGGCTGAATCAGACCGGAACCATTGAGGTTCTCCCTTGGGAAGAAACATATAAACTGGCGTTAACAACTCCTGATGTGGCAATCTTTTCAACCACGAGGACGACCGAACGCGAAGATCTTTTCCAGTGGGTCGGGCCGGTTGCATCGTATGATATTGTTCTGTATGCGAACAATGGATCAGATCTTCAGATCACAAATATGGATGAGTTAAAAAAGGCCGGATCGATTGGTGCTCTGCAGGATAGTGCAAGGTATCAGTACCTTGCAGAGAATAATGTTTTAAACCTGACTGGGTATGAAAATGATATTGAATGTGTTCAGAATCTGATGGATGGGGAGATTGTTCTCTGGCTAGGAAGTAGTGCCACAGTTGCTGATATCGCCAGGAATGCAGGGTATGCTCCTTGTGATCTTGAAGCAGTCTATTCGGTCGGAACCTATGATCTGTATATTGCATTCTCTAAGAATACCCCGGAGGATGTTGTCACAGTGTGGCAGGACGAACTGGATGCAATGAAATTAGATGGGACTTTTGGGGGTCTTACGACTCCCTCTCCTTAAACTGACAGGGAAGGTTCTGATGATAGCAAGTGATGACTGGCTGTCACAATATACATGGGTTCTGTTCCGGTCCGTTTGATTTTGACTCCTGCGTAGGAAAATCTGGTATTCAGAAAATTCTATACTGATTTCTGAAGGGCAGTTCTTGGTATTCATTTGAGAGAAAGAGGTAATTTCAGTGAATTTTTTAGTTTATTCATCTTCAAAGACATGATTTCCCCGCTCACAGGTACACAATAGCATTTTCCGCTCAGGTTCTGTCTTCTCCTCCTCAACTGATACCAGCACCCGGTTCTTCGCAAAACAACCCCATTCTTCTGCCTTTTTCTGTCGGATTTGTTCCAGTTCCTCCGGCAGGACCCCTTGGAGTTGTGCAACGCGGTAGACGACTTCTAACAGATCGGCGAGTTCTTCCGGTTCTTTTGATTCGAGATATTCCTCCAGTTCTTCGATAAGTTTGTATTCGATGTAGCGAAGAAATGCCTGATTTTCGAGTTCTTTTACTTCGCAGGTTTTTCCCTGAGAGTGGATGATTTCAGGAATGCGGTCGCGGACTGCTTTGTTGTATTCTTTCAGAGTGTGAATGTCTCATACCCCCATGTATTAATCAGGTAATCTGCCTTCTCAATAAGATTTTGGAAAGCGTATCTCCTGCCAGTGGGGTCCGGGCTGGTGGTCCATTCAGACAAAAGCTATAACTGCCCGTTCATCAACAATCAAGCAGAGAACATTCGTCCTTCCAGAGGGACGGAGGAACATAGAATGACATTTCTGTGACGCGTTCTCTCTTCAGAACGCCGATGGGAAAACCATGAATACCACCACTGTATCAAATGCCCGGTCAGAGATGAACTCTCATGGTCCGGATGCATGTTGGGTGTATTCTCCGGTACACACAATTATTGTTGTGATCTGCTGGTATCCGGGAGTAAGAGCATGAAACGAAAAATAATCAGTATCGATGAGGACAAATGCACGGGATGCGGGGAGTGCATCCCGGATTGTCCTGAGGGAGCCCTTCAGATCATTGACGGAAAGGCACGGCTTGTAAGTGATCTCTTCTGCGACGGTCTGGGGGCCTGCATCGGCACCTGCCCGGAGGGAGCGATCTCAGTCATTGAGCGGGAAGCCGAGGCATACGATGAGAAGGTAGTAATGGAGACGATTGTCCGGCAGGGAGAAGGGGTAATCAAGGCCCATCTCGAACACCTTGCCAGTCACGGGCAGATGGATCTCTACAACGAGGCGCTCGAATATCTAAAGGAGCACACAATTCCTATCCCCTCCCATGAAAGTCCGTTGGGTCCACACGAACCCGGACAACCCTGCTCCCCGGCGTTCGCGTCCTGCCCGGGAATAGCAGCACAGAGCATCACACGGGATACGACTGCCGGGACCCGGAACCAGTCAGAGAATGCAGTATCTGAACTGCGTCAGTGGCCGGTACAATTAAAGCTCCTCAACGCAGCTGCTCCATATTTCGATAATGCTGACCTGCTGATTGCTGGGGACTGTGTTCCCTTCGCCTATGCAGGGTTCCATGCGGAATTCCTGAAGGGTCGAATCGTGATTATCTTTTGCCCAAAACTGGATTCAGACATTGACGGGTATATCACGAAACTGGCAGAGATCTTCTCCCTACATTCGATAAAATCCATAATGGTTGTCCATATGGAGGTTCCCTGTTGTAACGGCGTGCGGTATGTCATCGATGAAGCAATGAAAAAATCGGGAACGCACATCCCGGTTGAAGAGAAGACGATAACCATAGATGGCGGGATACGGGACGAAACGTAACGATAGCATTCCATTTTTTGGCAGGTCTGCGGTAAGGAAGGAGGGCGGGTAAGCTGCTGCTGATGTTGCGGGGATACCGGGAAACACTTCCGGCAAGGATATTTAAAAAAATTATACTTTGTTTTTCCCCGGTCCTTTACTCTGGGCACGGGGTTTGAAGTTCTGAGTTCTTCCGCTCTTCTCGGCCTTTAGCTGAGTTCTTGATGTTGATTTTGATACCTTATTCTCGGCCTTTAGCTGAGCTCTTGATGCTAATTTTGGTATCTTCTTCTTTTCATCCATGGTGTTCCTTCATAGATACAGTCTCATTGATAATAAAGATCATCCCTGAGTTATTCATCCGGTGTCGACGTACTAATACAGTACCTATTGGCCGATGTCGATAGCACCCCGGATTAGGGTACATTTGCAGGTGGTATCCTTGGCATCCGGTTCGATGATAGCGTTGATGGTCCGGACGGTTGAGAGGTTAATTATATTGGGTGGTTTTTAGGAGAGTTTGATGTCTTATTCCTGGTTTGTGGGGTAATTAGGATTTTGGGAGCGAGGGTGGATTTTTAGTGAAACTAGTGACAAATCCATGAATGATGAGATATTGAAGATGCAGAGAAATTCTGCTGGATGTGAGGTACAGAGAATGAATCTGGCGAATAAAATGCGCTTTTTTCCTATTCATCGACACTTATATTTACGTAAACTTCAAGTGGTTATTTATGCCATCAAAAATCCCAAAGTCTGACCCCTCCGTTTTCTTCCCGCTCGTGATTCTCATTGTTATCTGTCTCTCTCTTCTCATCGTGATGATATTTCAGCCCACACCAGATGCACCCGGACAAACCGTAGCCATGAACGTGCCTTGTGCACCCATCCCGGTAGCGAGTGAACTCGGCACGAATCTGGCGTACGAGCTTGAGCTTATTCCTTCTCCGGGTCAGACTATCGTGCCCGAAAAGATTGATGTCATTGACCCCGCCACCGGAGCGGTTCTGTATTCTGCCGGGGGTGAACTGTTTTCAAAGATTTATCACCCGGCTTCCGTCCCGCCGCCTACTTCGGAGGAATTGCAGAACGGGACCGGTAAACTGATCAATCCCCGCATCTCAATCTGGTTTAAGGTCGAACCGGATATGGTTCCGAATCGACTGATTCACCGGATAACAATGAACCAGACCGCAAGCCGGGGAGTGCCGGTCATTCTTACCGGTGGAGAAGTTGATGTGCAAAAAGCACTCGAACCAGTAGTCATTGGATCTCCTATGCACGGTTCGGGCTGGATGGCACTCGAGACCACTTCACCGCTCACTCATCATTTCCTTGGCCAGATTACAATGGGAGGAGTTCCCCGTGTTCCACAGCGGTATGCTCAGGACTGGATTCTGGTCGACCCGGAAACCGGCAGGGCAGGTAGTGGTAATACCTCTCTTGCGAAGAATTACTATGGGTATGGCAAAGAGATCTATGCGGTCGCTGACGGGACGGTTATCAGTGCCGTTGATGGATTCCTGGAATGGGAACTGATTTATTCGGCTGTAAAAGGTATTGATGGCGCAGCAGGCAATTTTGTGATTCTGGACATTGGCAACGGAAAGTATGCCTGCTATGGGCATATGATCCCCGGCTCTCTCACGGTTAAAGCGGGTGACGTTGTAAAAGAAGGTCAGGTGATCGGCCTGATGGGCAATTCCGGTAACAGTGATCTCCCGCACCTTCACTTCCAGGTTGTCACCGATGATCCGACTTTTTTTGAATCGGAAGGGTACCCTCATGTCTACCGGACGTTTGAGTCAATCGGGAGCGCGAATGAGACAATTTTTTACGACAGTCCGTTAGCTACGATGTCGAATGACCAGTTCTATGATAATTTCTACCTCGCAGTAACCTTTGAAAAAGAACCTATCCCCCGGGAGAATATGCTGATGGAGAACTGGATTATTGTCTCTTTCCCCGAATCAGACCCCTTGGTCTGAAAAATCCTTTTTTAAAAGGATAATAAGTGTCAGATCAGTTGATTGTGTCTGAAAAGAACGAAAAATTTATTTTTATTTCACAATCATGACCGGACAGGTGGCATGATGGATGACTTTCTGGCTGACACTTCCTAAAAAGACCCCTTTAATCGCACCTAGGCCCCGACTGCCGATGACAATCAGGTCAGCCTTTTCCTTCCCGGCAATCTCAATGATCTCGGTTGCCGGATCACCGATGGCGACTTTGAGCGTATAGGGCAGATCGTCCTGTTCAAATAGTGCTATGGTATTTTTTATATCTGATTTGGCATCCTCTTCAAGAATGGAGTGAACATCAAAATTTGCCTTTGCCATTCTTGACTGCGAAGGGGGATTATTTTTGATAGTTACCAGTACTACCTGAGAAGATAATTCTCTGGCAAGATCTGCCGCTGTTGTGGCCGCACGCCCGGCATTTTCAGATCCGTCAGTTGCAAGCAGTATTTTTTTGTACATGATACATATTACTCCAAAAATCCCTTCCGAACCAGTTCAAAGAAAGGGACATAGTGATCTGCCTGATACCACGAAATCCTTAGTCTCGTGGCATTTCACGTATGAGCGATAGAGTATCATTTACTCTGTATATAGAAATAACGATTCGCACAATTATAGTGGCGAACGATAGTGGCGAACGTTTCTTTTTGAACGAATAGTAAACGCGATGAATCGTTTAATTTCAAAAATAACCGTTTGGCACTATAATAATCAAGTATTCAGGATTTTCTTTCATTTGCTGGATTCATCGAACACTCATGGGCAGGAAACCTTGAAATCTGCGTAAACTCTCGAAGTCTCCACCCTTGAAAGCGAATGAATCCTCTTTTCTGCGGAATTATTAACCTTCTCAGTAACGAATAATAATGACCGAACAGGAAACGCAGATCAGAGGATAGCTTAAAATATCCTCGCGGTTTTTATTAAAATAAATACAGTTTCCTGTCTCAAAACCAATATCTGATTAAAACGAAATATCCGGCATAATCTGCTAATCTCAACAAATTCAAAGTATTTTAAAAAACGGAGAAACAGTTCTTGAACGCGCAAACAATTCGGGATGAATGGTTTTCAAACACCAAAGGGGATATCCTTTCCGGCATGACCGTAGCACTTGCGCTCATTCCTGAAGCAATAGCTTTCTCCATCATCGCCGGCGTTGACCCCATGGTTGGCCTGTATGCCTCGTTCTGCATTGCCGTCGTTATATCGATTGCTGGCGGAAGACCCGGCATGATTTCGGCAGCGACAGGGTCCATGGCGCTTGTCATGGTTGTTCTGGTCCGGGATTTTGGTCTTGAATATCTGCTGGCAGCAACGATTCTGACGGGGATTTTGCAGTTTGGGCTTGGTCTTTTGAAAGTAGGACGGTTCATCTCATTTATCCCGTATTCGGTTGTGCTGGGTTTTGTCAACTCACTTGCTATTCTCATTTTCCTCGCTCAGATCCCGTTTTTAATCGGCGGTTCAATTGCGGTGTATGCGATGGCGGCAGCGACAATTGCCATCATCTATATTCTGCCCCGGTATACGCGGGCCATCCCGGCACCATTGATTGCCATTGTGGTGATGACGGCGATTGCCATCGGGATGGGGCTTACCGTTCTTTCGGTTGGGGATTTGGGCACCATTACCCGAACCCTTCCGGCATTTCACCTTCCGGTGGTGCCAATTTCTATAGAAACGCTGCTCATTATTCTCCCCTATTCAGCAACGCTTGTCATCATCGGTCTTCTGGAATCACTCCTCACGGCCTCCATTATTGATGAGATGACCGATACCAGAAGCAATAAAGACCGGGAAGTCAGGGGGCAGGGCATTGCCAACTGTGTGGCAGGATTTTTCGGCGGCATGGCCGGGTGTGCCATGATTGGGCAATCGGTCATCAACGTGACCTCCGGCGGAAGGGGGAGGCTGTCTTCAATGGTTGCCGGAGTGTTTCTTATGATCCTGATCATTGTATTCGGCGATCTGGTGGCACAGATCCCCATGGCAGCACTGGTTGGGGTTATGATAACGGTTGCTGTCGGGACGTTTGAATGGCAGTCTATGAAGGATCTAGCCAAAATTCCAAAGAGCGATGCATTCGTTATGCTGGCAACGATTGCGATAGTTGTCTATACCAATGACCTAGCCAAAGGTGTATTAACCGGCGTCGTGCTCGCTGCCCTTGCGATGGCATGGAAGATGTCGGTTATTTCAGTTTCAGGGAATGTCCGTGAAGACGGCGTGAAATTGTATACCGTACATGGGCAGTTGTTCTTCGGCACCATGAGAGCGTTCATTGATCTTTTCGATTATTCGGGAGATCCCGATAAAATCGAGATAGATTTTGGCAATTCACACATCTGGGACCATTCTGCGGTTGAAGCCATCACCCGGGTCATCGACAAATATCAGCGGGAAGAAAAGTCGGTGTATGTTATCGGCCTTGATTCTGAGAGTCAGAAGACGCTGGATAAGGGATTTTCATAGATATAGAAGCAAGAATTAAATAATCTCATTTAAAACTCCTATCATATCTGTTTTTCATAGGTTTTCATTATGCAACAATATCTAAGGATTTTTATCATTCTGGCAATTGCAGCATTCCTGGCAGTTATGCCGGTTTCAGGAGAAGAAAACAGTTCGCTTACGATTGATGAGCTCCTGCATATGGAAAACATCTATGATTTCTCTCTCTCACCGGACGGGAATAATCTGGTGTCGCTGATCTATGAGGGTTCGGGTCTTCGGCCCGATTCGATAAACATCACGATACGTTTTAACGACCTTCGTTCAGGGCAGGAACACCAACTTTCGGGCGACTTCGAAACGCCACTGTCATTTGCTCTCTCCCCTCTTGGGACCCAGGTGGCGTATAGTCCGGTGCCAAAAGACGGGGAGGATGCCGTTTTGAAGGTTGTATCCCTTGTCGACCTGAATGTTACTGTTTTTCAGAATGTTTCGCCGGGACTTCCTGAAGGATTTTCATGGCTGGGTGAAGACGAACTGATCTATACTGAAACCGTTTCCGGCGTAGGAGAAGGGACAAAAACCGCAGGATATGATGATGATGATGACACGATTCTGGTGGATGAACAACCGCACCCTGAGATTCTCAAAAAATATTCACTGAAAACCGGTATCACCGTGTCACTTACATCGAATGATGATGTCATAACGAGGTATGTTCCTTCTCCGGATGGGAATTATATCCTGTATAAATCAACGGCTAACCCCGATGTATGGCAAAATCCCCCGGTGTACCGGTATGTGCTTCTCAATACATCCACCGGAGAGGAACGGTCTGTTTTCAACTGCACTGAGGGTGGCAATGATGAAAATGCGATCGTATGGGCTCCTGACAGTTCAGCGGTGTATATTGAACGGTTTCAGTATGGGGGCATGGCATTCCCCATGCTCTACACATCAGATGTGCTTGTGTACTCTCCTGAAGAACAAAAGATCGGGGAAGTCCCGCTGAACTGGGAGAAGGGACTTCATATTGATCGGTTCAATGCTCATGTTGAGATAACTCCATATAATGGCGGTTTCTATGCACTGCTCGCGAACGGAACAAACCCGATACTTGCCATGTACCGGCAAACGCCGACGGGCTGGAACCGACAGATGCTTTCAGGTACGCATGAGGGGAACATTTTTGCTCTCGAAAGCAGTGCAAACGGAACGAAGATCGTCTATAATGCAAATTCGGCCAGCACTTCTCCTCAGCTTTTTGCGGCGAACGTAGCGGACGGCAGGATCACCGATGAGGTTCAGATAACTGATTTGAATGCAGAGGTTCTTTCACGAATAAAAGGATCTTCTGAGGTGATTCACTGGACCGGTGCTCTTGGTGATGACATTGAAGGAGTGATCCGGTATCCGCCGGATTACATCAAAGGAGAAGTTTATCCCCTTGTGCTGGTGATTCACGGCGGGCCGGCTTACAACGATTTTGACAGCTGGCGGGATACCTGGGAGTTCCCGTACCATCTTATTACAGACATGGGGGCTGTGGCTCTTTCGGTCAATTATCATGGTAGTCTGAATTATGGGTTTGATTTTGCAGAATCGATTGAGAACGGACATTACTATGATCTGCCAGCTTTGGATCTCCTGTCAGGAAAGGAGTATCTTGCAGGGCAGGGTATCATAGATCCAACCCGAGCCGGTTCAACAGGATGGTCAAACGGAGGAATACTTGCCCTTGAGCTGATAACACGGGATCCCTCTCTCAAAGCTGCGGTTTGCGGAGCCGGAACTGCTGAGTTTTCTGCGATGGTTGCCGGGACAGACGGGATCATTATGGCAAAGAGGTATTTTGGTGACACTCCGTTTGGAAATCCCGACTTTTTCAGAGATATATTGCCGATCTACGGGGCAAAAAATGTTAAAACGCCCCTTCTGATGATGAGCGGAACTGAAGATGACGATGTGGTGACGTCGAGTGCGATGGTGACGTACAGAACCTTTAAGGAGCACAGTTCTGCCCCGGTTGAGTTTTTATTATTCCCCGGAGAGTCACATCATTTTGAGGAATATGTTCATCAGTACAGAAAGGTTCAGGAGGAACTTAATTGGCTGGAGATGTATCTGTTTTCGTGATTTTGCCGGAGTCTCTGTATATGATTGTATAATGGGGGGTTTTTTGGAAAAATCACCTGAAGGCGAATGATTGAGTGGTTTATGTCACCAAAAACGTGTATGATATTCTAACGAATAGCATGCACAACGAATTATCTGGAAAACAGGTAAATATGAAATAACAACAATGACAATGACAATGACAGATTCTGCAGAAGAAAAGAAGAGCCAGGAGGAAGGCGATTTTGTTTCAATCAGGAAGAAAATTCTTGAGCTTGGTGAAGTAAAAAATTTCAGAATACTTGATGTCGGTGCAGGACCCCTCGCGACCATTGCCGCGAAATATTTCAACTGCTTTGTTACATCCATTGACATTGACAAAAAAGAGATACAGCTATGGAAGGAATATGCAGAAAAAGAGGGTGTCTCAGACAGAATAAATCCTGAAGTGGCGGATGCATCAGAATGCCCGTACCGTGATGATGCATTTGACGTCTGCATATGCTTCTGTGCCCTGCATCACTTCCCAACCGGAATCAGGGGTAAGGCTGTATCTGAATTCCGGCGTATTTCTTCAAAACGCTTTATTATTGCAGAATACACAACAGAAGGGTTTCTGGAAGTTCACAGCAAGGAAGAGTTTGAACCCGTGAGTCTTGACCATCTGAAGGAAACCCTGAAGAATACAGGGTCTCTTAAAGTAATTCCATTGGATAAAATGATGGTGTATATCGTTGAAAAAGAACCCATTTTCCGAAATCGTCATGGTCATGAATGACCGGTTCAACAGGATGGTCAAACGGAGGAATACTTTCCCTTGACCTGATAACAGGGGATCCCTCTCTTACAGCTGCGGTTTGCGGAGCCGGAACCGCTGAGTTTTCTGCGATGATTGCCGGGACAGATGGGATCATTATGGCAAAGAGATACTTCGGTGACACTCCGTTTGGAAATCCTGACCTTTTCAGAGATATATTGCCGATTTACGGGGCAAAACATATCGAAACGCCCCTCCTGATGATGAGCGGAACTGAAGATGACGATGTGGTGACCTCGAGTGCGATGGTGACGTATCGAACGTTTAAAGAGCACAGTTCTGCCCCGGTTGAGTTTTTATTATTCCCCGGAGAGTCACATCATTTTGAGGAATATGTTCATCAGTACAGAAAGGTTCAGGAGGAACTTGACTGGCTGGAAATGTATCTGTTTCCTTAATGGCAGCGAGAAAGAAACCAGGGTGCAAGCCAGCCAGCACTATTTGAATTTGTGCCTTAGGAGTGCTGCAGCACCCAGACCTATGAGTAAACCAGCTACACCCGGAGGTGACGGTTTTGCTTCAGTCACCGGTACTGGCATTCGTTCTTTTCTTTGATAGGTGGGGTATACGATCGCCGTTTCTTCAGGCTGAATGGGAATGTCTCCTGAATCATCTATCACGATTTCTTCTATTTCTAAAGGAGCCCCCGCTTCACCTCCAAAAGCAATCCATCCAACGCCCGGACAGGTTGCCTCAGAAGTCATAGCATAGGCGTCATTGCCAGTTATGGTTGTAGAGTATCCAGTCCAGTTTGCTGACGTTTTGTTATACTGCCAAAGTGCCGGCAACACGTTTTGTTCTGCAAGCCAGTCATTTGAGATTTTGAAGGTATATGTGATATTCGTAATTTCAGTTACGTCTGCTTTGTACAGGGTCACTTTTTCATACTGGTATATTTTTGTATCCGGAGGTTCGATGTCTCTATCAGGACCTGATTTCCGCTCGACGGTAACCATCAACTCGGGTATATCTACTGCTGGCAAAATCCTGACCTGAGTCACTGCATTTTTTTTCAATACCAGAACGGTCGGCTCGCCAGCTTTAAGATCGTATGCTACACCAACACTAATATCAGAATTATATCCTGAACCTATAGCGTTACTTTCAGAAGAAATCGAAGGAGGTGGGTACACCAGAGGTAGTTCATCGGTGCCGATGACAGCACTCTGGTCATCGGTGATCGTGAAGTTTCCATCACAGATACCATCCAGATTGGCATCAGTGCAGGTCTCTGAAAAACCAGTGCCTAATTGATTTGCCCAGGCATTACCTCCACTGTATCTTCCACCGACAATATTCGTTTTTAGAAGAAGCGTCCGGTTAAAAACATCATCCCAGACGTATCCCAACTGAGAATGTACATAGAGATTATCATCGTTTTTAAAGAAATTATTAATGATCGTGAGCGTGCTGTTATCAGCATACACTCCACCGCCGGATACTGATGCCGTGTGGTCCCGAATAATAGTGCCCTCAATTGTCAGTTCACTATCTTTTGTATACACGCCACCTCCATAATGAGCGCCTATATTGTTGCTGATAGTGGAATCTGTAATAGTTAGCGTCGTCTCTTTAGCATATACGCCACCACCAGAATTGTCATTAATATTGTCGGAGATGTTGCTGTTTGTTATTGTTACTACGGCATTTTCTCCATACACTCCGCCACCGGATTCACCGGCATTATTGATGAGGATGGTACTGTCTTGAATTGTTACTGTAGCCTGGTTTGCATACACCCCACCACCAGACTCGCCTGCATTATTGAGCATGAGGGTAGTATTTTCAAATGAGACGGTAGCCCAGTGAGCAAATACGCCACCGCCGTATTCACCACCTCCATTAGCTTCAATATTGCTGTTTTCAATGGTCACTGTAGAATCATTAACAAATAATCCACCACTATAATTGCCCAGATTGAGATCAATTGTATTTCCCGAAAAAACTGCACTTCCTCCTCTAAGATGTATCGCCCCTCCTGTGCGTGCGATGTTTCCTGTGAACGTTGAATCACAAACAGACGCGTTATTAATGTAAAATAGCTGGAGAGCGCCACCGTATGAATAAACATTCCGGCTTATTTCATTATTGAGAAAAAGGCAATCATTTATTGTAAGTTTTTCAAGGTCAGCACTTATTTTTGTTGCATTGACACCCGCACCATTCACTCCTGCAAAATGGTGGTTATTTGAAATGTTCAGGCTTTGTAAGGTGACATTATTGGCGGTTATCGTAATTGCTGAAGCGTTGCTGGCCTGAAGAACAGAGGTGTTGGTAATCAGGGGACGAGCCGGAGAACCGGCCCATTTCTCTATAGTGACATCCGGGTTTGAGATAGTGATCCCACCTTCATAGATATGTCCGTCTGTTCCCCAGATGCGGATGGTATCGCCATTGCCAATTTCAGGAATATCAAAGATCTCACTATAATTTCCTGCAATACTGGAGACATTCCAGAGTGCCGGATGAGTAATGGGGCCATCGCCCTGTACACCTCCATCATCAACAATGATACCATTGGCCATGCCATCATCATCACCAGCTCCTCCGTCAGTCAGGGTAAATAGAACCGAATTATTGGAGAATTGTGCCGGAAACGTCTCCCACTTCAGAGTATTTGGATTAAATTTGCGATAGGTAAGTGAGTATTCTTCATTCAGGGAGATGAGATCCGGATAGGTAATGGCCACATCAACATTCCCGCCGGGTGAAACGTCTTCAATGGTGAACTTCACCAGCTGATACGGATAGACTGTACCTCCTGCGCCGGGAAGATTATCAGAATCAACGAGATAGAGTGAGGTCAGTGTGCCTTCAGAGGCTTCAAGGTTGATCTCAAAGTTGTTGCCAGTCAAGGTCTCAGTTACTGAGATGGTTCCTTTTCTTCCTGAGATGGAACTCGTTGGCAGAAACCGTGGTGGTGCCAGAGAGAATGGATAGGCTATTTCGCCGTTTATTGCATCGTCTTCATCTATGACACCGTCCTGCAGATGAAGGGTGAGATGGCGGTTGTCATCCGATACATCGTAGGTGACCGGTATTGTGCTGCCACCAGGACTCTCTTTCCAGTAATAGGAATAGAGTCCTTCCGGCATCTCAAACGGAAGATCAATTGTTATGTTGGCACAGGCACCCTCTTCAAGATCTGTTAGGAGGATTGTTACTTCTTCTCCAGCAAAAGAGAGATCATCAACCGTTCCGGCGGTGGTTGAGATGTTGAACGTCTGACCCGGGTAATTGAATGAATAACTGGCAGAACCGGATTGTATTGTAATTTTTTGTGTTGTTGTTGTGGTTGGGGCGTGACTTGCAAAAACTGAATTGCTGTTATTGACATTCAATAAAGCTGTCGAACTGGTGGAACCACATATGCATAGGGTACAGAGAAGCAATACAATGAATAAGAGTGCATGTATTTTCAAGGCATTCATCCACCAGGTATCCGGGCAACTGTTCAACGTCATCCTTTAAGAGGAAATTAGGAAAATTATTGCTCAATGAGATTCTCATTTAGATGAATCTCATGGTTGAATTTGTGGTTTAGTGTATGAAATATCTTTGCAATGGATGCGATTTATCATATGATGAGTGCCCGTATGGAGTGAGATGAGCTATTTTCCGTTGTTTGTTCGCTCACTCCCACCCTTCCTTTTTCTCAGGTTCCCGCCCGTCACACTCCAGAATCTGCCGAACCAACGGGTGCCGGACCCGGCGTACAATCGAATCCTTGCCCCGCAACCGAACCACGCCGATTGTTATTCCGCACATGCTTTTCAATGATATTAACGTGAATAAAGGGTTTTCAACCGCAGAATATACGCCGATTTGGTAGATATTTTTTGATTGATAATGGTTGTGGTGAGGAAAGCGGGCCTGAATTTGTGATACGGTATCATTCATTTTTTCCGGGATATTTCCGGCAGAAAAAATGCAGCACTTGTGCCATTCTCTCCACCATGATGGCAGAACAGGCAGGAGTGAGAAGCTGGTTGGTAAGCCAGACGTTTGAAGGTGCCCGGAACTGACAGGTGAACCGGATTTGTTGTTGGAACCGGCCCCAAAAGCCAAAATAAGATTTCAGTGTGACCTCCTTATCATTACTGAAATGCTATAAACACGTACGTGAAAAACCAAGGGGAGATTGATCCATAATGAGCGGGCCAGGCAACTATGATGTAGTGATTATCGGAGCAGGTCCGGCGGGGCTCTTCTGTGCACTTCACGCTGTGGATGCGAACCGGAGTGTGATTATACTCGAAAAGAAAGAGACCTGCGGGAAGAAACTTCTCGTCACGGGTGCCGGGCAGTGCAACCTCACTCACGGTGGCGATATCCGTGAATTTTTCTCCCGTTACGGGGACAATGGGAAATTCCTGCGTCCGGTTCTCCTTGGGTTTACGAACACAGACCTTATCGACTTCTTTGAGAACCGTGGGCTTACCATGGTCGCCGATGATAACCGGAAGGTCTTTCCCGCGACACGGAAGGCGTCCGATGTTCTTGATCTGCTCCTCCTGGAATGCAGACGAAGAGGGGTTATGCTGCAATGCAATGAACCGGTCCTGAATGTCGGACCATCTGAAGGTGGTTTTTCGGTGAAAACCAAAAATGGCCGCTATATCGCTCAAAATGTCGTCATTGCGACCGGAGGGATGTCGTACCCGTCCACGGGTTCTTCAGGGGACGGGTACCGGTTTGCGAACGGACTTGACCAGCCGGTAACGGAGATTCGTCCGGCTCTTGCAGCCGTATACGCCAGGCATTATCCGTATTCTCACCTTGCCGGTCTATCATTTGAGAATGTCGTGGTCTCACTCTTCAGGGAGAATAAAAAAATCCGCCAGTCCGTCGGTGACCTGCTGTTCACCCATCATGGCCTTTCCGGCCCCGTCATCCTCCATCTGTCACGTTTCATCAGAGCAGGTGACCTGCTGAAGATCTCTTTTGTCCCCGGCATGGACCGCGGGACACTCCTGAAAAACCTGATTGAAAAGACGGCGGAGCACGGTAAACGGCTACTGAAGACCATTCTTTCAGAATATGGTCTTCCTGAGCGGTTCGTGAAGGAACTGCTGGACCTGGCCGATATCCCCGTGGATCAAACCGGCGCCCATATCTCAAAACAAGCGAGAACGACTCTCATCGACTATCTCACGGCATTTCCCTTTGATGTGGCGTCCTGTGGCGGATTTAACGAGGCGATGGTGACCGCCGGCGGCGTATCCCTTGATGGTGTCAACCCAAAGACGATGGAGTCGAAACTCGTGCCGGGTCTTTACTTTATCGGCGAGGTGCTTGATATTGACGGCGATACCGGGGGCTATAACCTTCAGGCTGCATTCTCGACCGGATTTGCAGCGACGAAGGCTATCAATTTGGAAAAGAGGGGATGAGCCGGGCTATCGTCAAACGGGTAATCCCGTTGAGACATTTTGTTCCCCGGATGCTGAAAATAGATAGATTGGTGGTTGGATTCGAAGAGATCTTTTTCAGTTAGATGATCTGAATTGTATTCCCTGCTATTCTATCCGCATGGTCACAGAAAAAGGGAGTATGATTTCATTCCTGTTGCTGAATATAACTGAGAAGGGGAACGAGAATCTCCCTGTTTGCCGTCCCCATATCTCCAAGTGAATTCAGATTGATAGTAAGTGCTGTATCTTCCTCTTCCCAGTAATACCACATTGTGTATGATCCCGGATATCCACCGGCGTGTCCCCACAGCGTTACATTCATTGAAGTGTTACTGATGCATCCGTATCCAAGTCCATACGCCATTTTGTTAATCGTTTTCATCTCCTGAAGCGATTCAGGACGTATGATTTTCCCATCTTCGAGTAACAGATGGAATCTGTTCATGTCGGACGGTGTACTAACGATATCCCCTGCCCCCCGGTCAAACTGAATATACAGGTTTGAAAAATCAGGCAGTTCTCCGTCAACATACTCTTCTCCCGGGCACCCCATATGTGGTCCGGGGATACTGTTGGTGCGGTGGATGAAGGTCTGATTCATGCCTGCCGGTACAAGAATTGCCCTGGTGATGTAGTCCTCATACGGGGTCTGGGCTGCCTGGTCAATGATCAGGGTGAGGAGTATATAATTCACATTCGAATATTCATAGTCTAAACCCGGTTCAAAGAGTGGGCTCGCATTGATTCCCTGCCACATCCTGTACTGGTAGGGAACCGGAAGATCGGGTTTTGCGTATTCAGTCCGGATAATCTCCTCTTCATTGTAATCAGCAATGCCGCTCGTATGGTCGAGGAGCTGCCGTATGGTGATCCTGGAGGAATACGGTATTTTTTCTGTGATCTCTGTTGGCAGCCACTGATCGATAGGATCATCAAGGGATAGTTTTCCCTCTTCACTGAGTTTTAGTATGGCCGTGCTGGTGACGGATTTGGTGACACTGGCGATGATGAAACGCATATCAGGCTCTGCCGGAACCGGGGGAGAAACGGAGGCATTCCCGGCGGCATAATTCCAGATCCATTCAGGTGTTGAAATTTCGATTAATAATCCCGGTACCTTGGTCGTTTCCAGACCTGTTGTAACAATATCCTGCATTCCGGCACTGATTTCAACCGGAGGAGACGGCAGGGGGGTATCCTCTGTGGGTACAGTATTTTCAGAGAGAGCCGATTCAGAAATGCATCCGCAGGAAAGAATCAGTCCGACGATGACGACACACAGAATACATGTATGCATCCGGCTGTTTTCCAAAAGGTTCATATTGCGTATTTGAATGAATTTATGATAAATATTTCTATATTCCGGCGCAGGATGTGATAGTTATGCCGTCGCCGGAGCGGTTCGGCCTTCCTGTGCTCGCTCTCCTGGGTGGAGACGCCGGATACGGAGGAGAATACAGCTGTGTATGTGGCCGGCATAGCTCCGCTTCTCTCCACCGTGCCGGCACGTAAAGCCGGGGCAGGACAAAAAAGCAAATATGAAGACTGGAAACGGAGCGGAGAAACACTCTGCGGGAACGGAACAGGAGTGCAGTGAGGCAGAGACTTAAGGCTGCAATAGAATGGATGAGAGAATGAGATCAACGCAACAGATCGAGGATTCCCTCTTTCGGGACGCCATTTTTTTCTGATATTTTTGATAGAATGTCGTGGAGCGTACCTTTCGCAATTTCATCCTGTAGAGGAATAGTTATCCGGTGTTCCACGGCATCGTTTTTTTAAACCATCTGAATATAGCTTCCCCGCTGTCTCAGAACAGAATACCCCAGTAAACTGAGTATCTTTACCAGACGAAGACCACTAACAACCGGAAATTCCGGCAACAGAACCGACCTGGAATTCAGTCAGTGAAACAACTGTGATTTGTTCTCCTGAGTCAATAAGCTCTTTAAAATGCAGTTCTACTGCTTCGTCAATATTTTTAATCAGTTCGTCAAAAGATTTGCCCTGGGTGAATATGTCAGTCCCCATACCACGGGCACACCAGAACGAGTCGTCACGATAAATGTCAAATTTTACCAGCATAGTTACGATTCTTCTCTGTTCTTTGTATTCGACCTTTACGAACATAAACGTTAACTGACCCAGGATGATGGCTCCTGTATTCCATCAGTCCCCTGCACGATGGGAGCAACCCGGGAGAAGTGATGGTGCGAGTGAACAGAAGCGGCGTTATCCGGGAGGCAGATTCCGCAAAGGGAATTATCCCCGGTAAAACAGACAATGTCCCCCGGTAAAGAGATATAAACAGGTACAACCGAACTACTGATACAGATAACCGGAATCAACAGAATGCCGGGCGAACATTTCCGGGCAATCGTTGAAACGGACTACACAACACCCTTACTTTGAGTGGACGGAGGTAGAAGGCAAAGCTATGAAAGTCAGGGAAGTCATAGAAAAAATAGAAAAAGAAGGGTGGTACCTTGCAGCAACGCGGGGTAGTCACCGGCAGTATAAGCACCCGGAGATTCCGGGGCGGATCACGATTCCGGGCCATATGAAAGATACGCTCGCACCCGGAACTCTGAATAGTATTCTGAAGCAGGCAGGAATGAAAGGAGAAAGATGATGCACAGATTTCTGATTGTAGTCGAAAAAACGGAAACAAATTACTCAGCGTACTCCCCGGATCTTCCGGGGTGTGTTGCAACCGGTGCTACGCGGGAAGAGGCAGAAAAACACATGCATGAGGCGATTGCCTTTCATGTAGAAGGGATGGCCGAGGACGGTCTGTCTATTCCTGAGGCACGTTCTTCTGCATCCTGGGTTCTGGTGTGAGAAGGCCGGGAGAAGTGAGGGTGTGCGAATGAACAGAAGCGGCGGTACCTTGTAGCAACGCGAGGAGAGCCACCGGCAGTATAAGGACCCGGAGGATCTGGCCCGGATGAAGGGATACTGGCAGCAGTGCCGAGATAACGATCTGAGCTTGGAGGGAGAGGGAGCTCCCTATTTTTTTGGGGGGAAGAGTGGTTTTGCCGTTCCCGTTCTCTGGCTAAACACCAGCAGACTCGATTCTCATTCGTCAGCAGGAAGGGTAATCTGATAGGTCGTTCCCTTATCCCGGTTTACAGTCACTGTGCCGTGAAGCTGTAGCGTTATAATATTGTAGATGAGGCTTAATCCAACCGATTCAGTCGTTTTAGGATTAATATCCTCAGGAAGACCGACACCGTCATCGGCAATTTCAAGCAGAAGCTGTTTATTTTTTGAATCTTCAGTCACCCGGATAATGACATTGCCCATTGTCTGGTTCGCAAAGGCGTGTTTCTGCACATTGGTTAAGATCTCACTTGCAACCAGACTCACCAACACCGCCTTGTCAAGACCCAGAACGATCTCATTTCCGCCCTCAACCTCGTATGAAATAAAGACATTGTCAATGACTGAGGTCAGAATTGACTGTGCCAGAATCCTGAGATGCTCAACCAGCCGGATTTCTGTAAGGTTACCTGACAGGAAGAGATTCTCGTGCACCAGAGCGATAGCTGTGATACGGTTTTCCATATCTGACAGGAGCTTATTCGCAAGGGCATTCGCATCAAGTTTATCTTTAAAGCTGACTCTCTCAAGGGTTGAGAGACTTAAGAGCACCTGGAGGTTGTTATTCACCCGGTGGTGAATCTCCATTAAGAGCGTCGTGCGTTCTTCCAGGAGCTGGACCAATCGGTTCTCAGCCTCTGTTTTATCCGTAATGTCATGGATGATAGAATAGAAAAGCTTCTTCCCACCGACAACAATAGGTCCGGAGTAAATCTCCACATTTCGTCTACTCCCGTCCTTAAGCCGGTGAACTGAGAAGAAATGCTTCTCCCTTTCTTTCTTCGCTTCCCGGAGGTTATCCAGTATTTTTTCTTCCGGAACACCGTTAATCTCAGTAAGAGACGTGCCTTTTAGTTCATCACAGGAATAACCATAATAGTCACAGGCTGCGGTATTGGCATCTACAATACGGCCGGAATCCGGGTCAACAAGGAGCGAGACTGAATTGTTCTGGTAGAAGAGTGAACTGTATCGTTCCTCACTCTCACAGAGCTCATTCTCAAATCTTTTACGTTTACTGATATCATGAGCAAGAGACAGAACCATCTGCTGTTTCTGGAACAAAAAGAGATGTGCTGATATTTCCGCCGGGAACATACTGCCGTCTTTTTTGCAAAAAGTTGCTTCGAAGATGGCATGGCCGTTGGTGTGGGATATTTGAATCCGTTCTTCGGCTTCTGCATAGGAGACCGGGGCTTCGATATCCTGTGCTGACATCTGTAATAATTCTTCACGGCTGTATCCCAGCAGCCGGCAGGCACTCTCGTTTACTGCGATAAATTGTCCGGGGAGTCCTTCGGCAGTAAATCTATGCAATAGGACGGCATCGGTGATGTTCTCAAACAGAGCATGATAGAGTGCCTCACTCTCACAGAGTTCGGTTTCGATCTTTTTGTGTTTACTGATGTTACGAATCACCGAAATGAGCATTTTACTGCCTGAAAAGGCAAATGTGTAGAGGGATCCTTCAATGGGAACTCTTGAACCGTCTTTTCTCAGACCTAGACCTTCAAAATTTAAATGTCCCTCCTTTTTGAGGATTTCAGACCGTTTTTTTATCTGATCCCGTGTCTCAGGGGCATCAACATCCTGTGGACCAAGATGAAGGAGCTCTTCATGCGAATAGCCCAGCAGTGTAGAGGCGGCAGCGTTGGCCTCAATAAAGGTACCGGGCAATCCTTCGGGAGTTAAACCAAGAAGCAGGATGGCATCAGTGAGATTGTCAAAAAGGGCATGATAGATCGCTTCACGTTCCTGAAGTTCAGTCCGAATTTTTTCAAGTTCGCTGATATCAGTCACAAAACACAGGTAGCTCTGATCAGGAAGTACTATCACCGTCACAAAGATCGGAAGAGTTGTTCCGTCTTTCCTTTTCAGAGCACTTTCACCAACAAGTTCTCCTGTCTCAAAGAGTTTTTCGCGCTGCTGACCAAACGTGGGAAAGAGCGTATCGGGCACCATGTCAGATACCCGCTTCTTCAGGAGTTCCTGGCGGGTATAGCCGCTCATTTCAACCGCTTTGGTATTCACATCAAGAAATTGTAATTCGGCATCAAAAACTATGATTCCTGCTGGTGAACTTTCGATATAACTCCGGTTTTTTTCCTCAGAGAGCCTGAATTCCTCCTGAATTCTGAGCCATTCGGTGACATCCCTCGTAACTCCCCGCATGCCGACGACTCTCCCCTGTTCATCGGTTATTGGCGTAGAGCGGATCTCAAGCGTCAGTACATGGCCATCCTTGTGCCTGGCGTCAACGGCAAAGGATTGCAAAGACTGGCTTAGACCCAGCATTTTCAGATTTTCGTTATGCTTGGAAAGAGATTCCGACGGAGCAAGTTCATGAATTGATCTTCCGATGAGTTCTTCAGGAGCATATCCCATGATCTCCGCGCAGTTCGGACTGATATAATTAAAAATGCCCTCTTTGGTTATCTCCCAGATCATATCCGGGGATGCCTCAACAAGGGACCTGTATTGGTTCTCATGTTCCCTAAGATCGTCTTCAGTTTCTCGTCGCTTGGTTATATCACGGATTGATTCAATGGCACCAATAACATTTCCTTGTTCGTCGTACAGGGGAGAGGCAATGCCCCAGAGGTAGGCACCTTTTCCCTGATTCAGTGCCTGAGCAAATGCCTCGACAACAATTCTGTTGTCCTGCTGTTCAAGGACCCTATATTTATTGTTGATTTTTCTGTTACCACTGAGGATATTGTCCACCATAATCGGACGGCGTTCTCCGTAAAACGGGAGGCTGTATTCGTAATTGTTTTTCCCGAGCATTTCTTCTGCCGGAATGCCGGTCATGGTTTCAATGGCTTTATTCCAGGTAATGACAACGCCTTTGTTGTTGATAACGAACGTGGCGTCTGGCATAAAATTGATAATGTCAGTGAGACGGCGTTCATTATCTGAGAGTTCATGAAGAGCCTGCTGCCGTTTTGCTGCCTCAAGAGCCAGGCTTATGAGTTCCTGAAACTTCCGGGAGGGTTGTTTTCCTTTTTTCAGGGAGAGATCGACCAAATCTGCTTCTGGTAAAGCAGCGGGGTCACCGGAAGATGAAAACAGAATAACCGGGATTGTTCTCTCCTGCGTACGGAGTTGCGTAAGAAGGTTACCTGTTTTCATATCCGGGAGATTGTCTCCCAGGATGAGGACGTCAATGGTTTGTGACGTAATTGTTTCCAGAATTTCCTTTGCTGACTCTACACCCGTAACTAAAGCCGGGGAACGATCCCTGCAGTACTTTAAAAACTTTTTTTGCAATTCCTCGTCGCTGTCAGCGTAAAGAATATGCAAAGACTGCCGGTCTCCGTTCTCCGGATTCTTCATGATGTGCATTTTACCTTCGTATCTATATATAATCCCCCTAAACCGAGCGTGGCGTGATTTGGAGAGAAAATACCTGTGTACACAAGTCGAGATTGAATTTGACCGCTGGATAGATCTGTGGGAAATTACGAGTTCTCCGGTCCGAATGATGGACCCGGGGAATCTGGCCCGGATGAAGGGATACCGGCAGCAGTGCAGGGAGATGAGGGTATGAATGGGAAGGGAGGAAACTCCCTTTTTTTGGATTGCCACCTGCCACTCACTCTCACCTTCCTTCCCGTTCTTAATAGCGCAAGGTTCGGGCCTGAAGTTTTCAATCCGGTGATTTTAAGAGCTCCGCCACGTTCCTTCAGGAAGATGGATCTCAAACCGTGCACCAGTTCCGGGTGTGCTGGTCTCGGTAATGGTGATGCCGGTGAGCGAAAGAATCTCAGTAACCAGATAGAGACCCAGACCGTGACTCCGTCCGAATCCCTGATGGAAGATCTTATCTTTTGCTTCAGGGGAGATGCCACTCCCGTCATCAATACAGTATAAAACCATCTCGCTGTCTTTCTTTTCCAGATTGAAGGACAAGTTTTTCATGCCGGTTGCGTGGATGACAGCGTTGTTTATAAGGTTTGCAAAGACCTTGGGCAGCATCGGGTCGGCGAAGATCTCAAGATCGTCAAGCTCTACTTTCACCCTGACATCCTGCAGTCCTTTATTGACCGATAACAGGTTTTCTATGATTTTTCCGGGATGCTGCCAGATCGGGGCGGTTATGCCGAGATCCTGATAATCCCGGGTAAATTCAACCTGACGCTGGATGGAATCCACGACCTGACGAAGCATACTCAGGTATTCTGCCTGCTGTTCCGGAGTTGCCTCTTCAAAGAGGGACAGGCACCCTTCGGCGACCATAACCTCGTTGAGGATATCATGGCGGGTGATGCCGGTGAGCACACTGATCTTTTTCATGGCAAGGTTGAGCGCGATTTCATTTTGTTTCTGTTCAGTGATATCACTAAATATTGTGGCAAACTCCCCTTCTCCGGGTTTATAAACTGCAATTCTGAAATAACGGTTTACAAAGTCGGCATAAGTCTCAAAATGATCCGGTTTGCCGGTTGCGAGAACCTGAGCATAGTGGTCAAGATAGGGTGGTTCTGGTGTGTTATAGACTTCTGTTGCCGGACGATTCACCACTTCTTTCGCCGGACGGTTCAGGATCTCCTCATATCTCGGATTGACTTCTTTTATAATATAATCAACCGGGGTGCCCTTTTCATCATAGGTCATCGAATGCAACGCCATACCATCGTTCATATTATCAAAAAGTGACCGAAACTTTTGTTCACTTGCTGACAGATTCCGGAATATAATATCAAAGGGACGTCGGATGCCACTCTCCACGAGCGCTTTGTAGATGAGGGCAAAGGAGACGATCTTACAGAGGTGACCTAACAGATTTGAGAATCCATATACACTTACATAGAACGTAAATGCCAGTTCGGCAACAATCGTGACCCCAATCGAGGCGATAAGAAGCAGGAAGATATCATGATCAAACGTGTCCCGGTACCGGTACAGTAAAAATGCCGCAATGACCAGCAGGATACAGATAATATACTCTGAATAGATCTTAAAAGGCGTCAGTCCGACTCCCTCGATGAAGCAAACCGGGAAGATGTTCGTTGCAAAGAGGGTATACATCAGTGCCAGAGAAACAATGGCATAGATTGCAAACTCCCGGTATGGCTGGACTTTTCGCCAGATCATCAGGGGAGCGATGACGAGGGTAAATGCCTCCAGATAGCGACCGGCTATCCAGAGCTGAGTCGGCAGATTTGCGTCAAAGCCGGTGAAAATAAACATTCCTTTGTAGGCAAGGGTATGCACCAGATCGATGCCACCGACAAAGAGATAGGCAATGCCAATAAAGAGCAGGTAATTATTGTCCAGATACTCGCGGCTATTCCAGGCGATAATAAAAATGGCAAAGGCAATGAGAATACTGAATATTTCTGCGATGGTGTGAAAGAGCAGATAATTGTAAAATGAAGTCAGATAGGTCAAAAAAACAAATATTGCCAGCGTTATGAGGAAGGGCGTGTAGGTTGCCTTCTGGTTCTGCGCCATAATTAGTTCACTCCTTCACCTTTTTCAAAGGTTGCTGCCAGTTCATTGCACCGGGCCTTGTACATTCTGAGGCGGTCTCTGATTGCGTCCAGTTGATCCAGGATTTCCTGATTGCTGATGTCCATCTCTTCAGCATTCGCAAACATCTGTTCCAGCCGGTCAATGATCCTCTCCCACACTCTTACTCTGACACGAAGCAGGCCGTATTCTTTGATCGCTGCAGGATTAGCTCCTGCTTTTTGTGCCCCGGATGTCTCACGACTGATGGATTCACGGAGCAAAAAATAATCTGCAATTTCTGTGTTAAGCGCAGCAATGGTAAGCGGTTTCATGATATAGCCGTCAAACCACTCACCGTACATGAATACCTCCCCGGGAAAAATGCTCTTTGCTGTCAGCATGATGACCGGGATGGTGTGGTCAGGGTCGTCCGTCCGTATTTTTGAGAGCACTTCCCACCCATCCATAGGATTCATCATAATATCGAGGAGAATCAGATCGGGTGCCTGCTTCCTGAGAATCTCCAGACAGGTTTCTCCGCTTTCGGCGGTAATGATCTCATATCCTGCCTTTGTCAGAGCAGTCCCGTAGAATTTTGTAAGCATCGGCATATCATCGACATAGAGTATTGTTGTCATCCTGTTCGTTTCCCCTTTAATAATTCACGGCTGTGATATGATGGCACTCTGAAAATACGGATTTTCCTGAATCTGACAGGATTCCGGGAAGTTTATTTTTCATTTTCTTTGGGTTCAGATCTGATTTTGAAACGATAGTATCAGATCCATATCGATTCTAATAGAGTAGTAATCTCGGGAGAAGCTATAAAATTATATGTCAGATTAAGCTTACAAAGCGCCGGGAAATTGTACAGGGCCGGGATGAGCCGGATGGATGGCTATAGGTGGCAGTTCAGGGAGATGAGGGTATGAGAGGGAGGAAACTCCCTTTTTCTGGGGGGAAAAGAAGTGGGAGAATTAATAGAACAGAGTGGTCCCGGCTGCCACCATTGAACATCTCGAAGTGTCACCGCTTGCTTCACTCACGGACACGCTTCCGGCTGTGGAATGCTAAAGGTAAATGGACGAGACAAAGAGATTCCAGATAAATATTTCCTTAATAACCCAACTTTGACAGTTGGCCTAATAGGTAATTCATGCCCGTAAAATATCCAAAATAGTCAGGTTTGAATTTGACAGTTGCGTTATATTTGTGGGAAAAATGCAAGTTCTATTGTCCGAATGACAGTATCGTTTGAAATTCAAGCCCAAAGTGAATAGTTTTAGGGAGATACTTTTACAAATATCTGGAACTGTCAAATTCTATTCTTCCACAATCTGAGGGATTTGAGTGAAGTGGCAAACTGAGGTAATAAAGAGGAAAAGAACAAATAAACTGACCACCTATTCACATTATATTAAAGGATTCTTTGAGCTCTTCAAGGAGAGGTAAAACCTGTTAGATTAAATCCCTGACGCTGCTACCATGACAGGATACCATAGCAGAGTGATGTGCCATGAATAATAACCAGGATGACCAATCAGACAGACCCCTCAACGAAAAGAACAGATGGATGATTGAGATTCGGGGACGACAGTTTATTCTTTCACTGGTTCGTGATCTGACTGAGGAATATGAAGCCAGGACACGCGAAAAGGTTGCTCTCCGGCAGATTGAACAGAATCTGGCGCAGCTTGCGATCTTAAATGACGAGATCAGAAACCCGCTTGCGGTGCCCACCGGTATTATCGGCTCTAGTGAGGAGGAGGTAGCCACCCCTGTTCTTGAACAGATTCAGGTCATTGACGATATTGTAAACCGCCTTGATCAGGGTTGGCTGGAGTCCGAGAAAATACGTGAATACCTTAGGAAACATCATGACATTACATAAGGAGAAGATGGGATGACGACGCTCTTATTGGTTGATGACAACCAAACCCTGGCAGATTTGTATGCTGAGGGTATGACCCGGCAGGGTTTTGAAGTTACTACTGCCTATTCCGGGCCGGAGTGTCTGGAAGTCCTGAAAACAACACAACCTGACATCATCCTTCTGGACATTATGATGCCCGGTATGGACGGATGGGAAACGGTGCAGAATATTCGGGAATTACCTGAATGTCGTAAAATCCCGGTGCTGATGGTGACCGCGAAGTTACTGTTAGCAGAAGAGCTCTTAGCTCATGGAGATCTCATCGATGGCTTTTTGCTTAAGCCGTTTACCCTTACAGAGCTTGCCGGTCGCATCCGGGATTTTGAGCATAAACGCTCAGAACTTGCCGGATGTATGCAGAAACTGAGAGAGGGCGGTACTGACCCCGAAACGTTTGAGGAGTGTGCTGAACTTGCCCGGCAGGTTACGGTCCAGAAAAAGCTCACAGGCCGGATTATCACACAATATGAAACGGCCTTCGCTGACCCTGATACAGGGGAGCAGATTCCTGAGGTGGTACGAAAGCTTCAGGAGGCCTACCAGAATAAGACGAAACGTCTGTCTGAACTGGCCGGACCGGCTCTCTGCAATTGTATTAAAGCACTATCTGCAAATGATCATTAGTTTTCCTGAGTGCGAATAATCTGACTTTTCACAACTAATGGAGCGGGTAAGATAGCAGATAACCGCTATTTTTTTGAGAATCCGTCCATTACCTAACAAAGCCCTTCCCGTACACGACTTCTTTACAGTCAGCAAAAAGAACAGAGGTGTGCCGCCTGCCACCCCCTCATACCCTCCTTTCAGTCGGGCCGCCCGTTTCGTGCTGGCAGATACTTTTATGCTCTTTGCCCGATTCTATTGAATAGAGTAACCAATATCCAGTACTTTAAAACTTTCACATTTCTTCGTAACCGTTTTGGGAATTTCAACTGAAAGTTAATCACTTTCGTCATTTTTATCTTTACCTTAAGGATCTAATTGTGCCAGGTTGGATCCATCCA
>Ga0222681_1000105_pt1 | contig 32224 bp, 32 predicted proteins | sample AntAcemetage1006_FD_179844 | JGI IMG/M metagenome (GOLD analysis project Ga0222681, IMG submission 179844) | Saline water microbial communities from Ace Lake, Antarctica - #1006 | ecosystem: Environmental > Aquatic > Non-marine Saline and Alkaline > Saline | place: Antarctica: Ace Lake... | reverse complement strand
CCTTCACATCCCATATCCCATTGGTGAGAATATGGTTGCACTTACAAAAGAAATGAAAGCAGCATTTGCCACGATGAAAGCCTTCCCGGTCGCCACCGCCTCAAAAGACGGATGGCCAAACGTCGTCCCCATCGGGTTTGTGATGCTTATCGATGATGAGACCATCTGGATTGCAGACAACTTCATGAAAAAGACCCTCGCAAACGTTCAGGAAAACCCAAAGGTCTCGATCTATGTCTGGGGCCCGGAAACCAAGGGATGCTTCCAGGTCAAAGGTGAAGTTGAGCTCAAGACCAGCGGACCTGAATTCGATAATATGCAGGAAACCGTCCGGTCAAAGATGGCAAAAGCTCCGGCCAAGGGCCTGTTCATTATGAAGATTCAAGAGGTCTATCAGTGTGCACCCGGCCCGAACGCCGGTGAAAAACTGCTCTGAATTTTATTCTTTTTTTCGGTCAACATTTTATTGTTACAAGGATTGCTTCACGCCCCACGGGTACCTCTGGTTTGGCTATCATCTTCTCGATTCATTACCTTTAGTCCAGAAAAAGTCGAAATCGTAAAAATACCAATAGAACACTCCCAACTGACAGATCAAATCAGACCAACATTATATAAATAATGAATACAAATTTCAATTAACTTAAGGGGGCAAAATTAATATGGAAGATTCTTCTTTCTCAAAATCAAAACGTTCAGATAATACCATTCCTGTTCCACAAATCTCTGCAGAATTTGTTTATAAACGATTTATTATCTTTTTTTTAAGCACCAGTCTCTTTGGTTTGTTCTTTTTCGTCGGGTGTGAAAAATTTCTAAACTCAACAGGTTCATCCTTTTTCCTCACCCTCTATTTCCTTGGAGTCCTTGGTTATCTCTTTCTCTTCTTTGAACTCTGTGGATTTTTACTACTACAGATTTCAGGTACCTTTTCAGATTTCTACAGAAGCTATCCTAAATATTTCAACCTGACCAATCTGGGTATTGGAATCATAATTTCAGTAATTTTCTTTTCATATTGTTTTGGAGGGAGCGCGTCTCTCCCGATTTTGTTTGGACTTATCATTTTAGGTATCTGTGCCGCTGTAAAAAAATATCATGGAGAACACAGGAAACAACTTTAGAAGTTGTTATCCTTTCTTTTTTTCTCGTTCAAGTACCGTTCCAATACTTCACAGTGCAAAATTGAACGACGCTTCCACCGGCATCCCCATCCGAACCTCAGAAACCAGTCGCTTCTCCACCAGTGCTTTAATCACGCCTTCCTCAGCACCGCTCTCCGCAAGCACCTCCCCTAAGGGGTCAACAATCATCGAACGCCCACAGTAATTGCCAAGTGTCGTCGTGCCAGTCGCATTCACCCCGCAGACGTAGAACTGGTTGTCAAGTGCACGGGACCGAAGAAACAGGCTCCAGTACCCTATCCGCGAACAGGGCCAGGCCGCCGGCACCAGCATGCACTCCACACCGTGGTCCCGGTACTTCGAAAAAACATAGGAAAACCGGAGATCAAAACAGATCGCAAGGCCGAACTTTATCCCGCGGTATTCAAAGGTCGTAAGCGAATCACCGACAGAAAATGCCTCATCCTCTCCTGCCAGCGTAAACAGGTGCGTCTTCGCATAGGTCGCAAGCAGTTCACCATCCGGCCCGATAGCAACCGCTGTATTCAGGGGCAGGCCCTCCGTTCGTTCCCGAAACGAGCCCACGATAGCAACGCCGTACTCCTCAGCCAGTACCCGGTATCCCGAAACAATACTCCCATCAACAGACTCAATCCAGGCCGAACTCCGGGGGTCCCAGCCGGTCGCATGCTGTTCAGAAAAACAGACCAGACCCGCACCCTGTGACGCAGCCCGTGCCAGAAACGGGCGGCTCTTTGCAAACGTTGCCGCCGGGTCGTCAAGACAGCTTCTCATCGTCACCGCACTCAGGAGCAGACCGGATGTCATACCTGAGGGTATGCACCTGAAAGATAAAAAAAGTGAACCAAAAAGATTTGTAAAAAATTATTCGTACAGCTGAGCTTCGTCGACACGGGTATAGCCGACAAGTTCCTCAGCTGCGAAGTGAATCCCAATCTCGCGCTCTGCCGTTGCCGGAGCGTCCGAGCCGTGAATCACATTTCTGCCAATATCGAGGGCAAAGTCGCCACGGATTGTACCAGCGGCGGCCTCTGCCGGATTCGTTGCGCCAATCATCGTACGGGTGATATCAACAACATTGTTCCCTTCCCAGACCATCAGGAAGCAAGGTCCTGAGGTGATGTACGCTTTCAGACCAGGGAAGAAGGGTTTCTCCACGTGCTCTGCGTAGTGTGTCATCACACGCTCTTCAGGGAGCATCTCGAATTTGGCTGCCACCAGTTTGAGGCCTTTTGCCTCAAGACGGGCGACAACGGTTCCGATAAGGCCACGCTGGACCCCATCGGGTTTGACCATCAGAAAGGTCTGTTCCATGGAAGGATTACTCCTTGCCAAGAGCCTTTCTGCCGGCCTTCGTCCACTCAACACGGCGTGGAACACGGCCGAGTTTGTAATTGTTCTGGCACTTTGATGAGCAGAAGAAATAGATTGAACCATCGCGCTTTACGAACATCTTACCGGTGCCAGGCTCAATGATCTCGCCACAGAATGTACAGACATGACTTTCTACCATCGTCATTACCTCCGGGAGAGTTTCTTTGCCTCACGCTCGGTTTCGATGAGCATCAGGATGTCGCCTTCTCTGATAGGGCCGACCGTGTTACGGGTAACGATCCGGCCTTTGTTGTTGCCCTCGAGAACGCGGCATTTGACCTGCATCGCCTCACCATGCATGCCGGTCGCACCGACTACTTCCATAACTTCTGCTGGCGTTGCGTCGTCTGCCATGATAGATTCACTCTCTCAGTTCGGCAATTTGTGCAACGACTTCTTCAAGAAGATCCTTTGCCTTGCCTGCTTTCACGATTGCTGCTGCTGCTGAGCCAACATCAAGACCTGATGCAGCGCCAACATCGTTCTGCTGATTAATAATCACGTATGGAATCTGCTTTTCGTCGCAGAGCACTGGCAGGTGCATAACGACTTCTTCAGGTTCAACATCGCCGCCAATGAGCACAAGGGCAGCGGTGCCGCGCTCGATAGCTTTGGTTGCTTCGTTCGATCCCTTCTTAATCTTTCCAGTGTCGCGGGCGATCTCAAGAACTTCAAGAGCTTTGTTCTGGATCTCATCCGGGACTTCAAATGTAACATATACTTTTGCCATAACTCACCTCATTCAGGAGCAAGAAGCTAAGAAACAACGGGGTTTCCCAGTCTTTGTGGTAAGTTTACTCCTTCATAACTCATCAGCGAATGCGGGTAACATGCATCGGATGTAGCTATTATTATTCGACAGATTGGGGGATAAACGTTGTCAGGATCCCATCCAGAAAAAAGCGTATTTTAGGCGCTACATACCTGATAGACGACAACGCCGTCACCCTCAAATACCGGCATCAGACCGTCAGGGAGGTTCACAGCGTAGCGTTCACGCTCAGAAGGTCCGACGTAGAGATGCGTAACATGGTACTGAGCAAGAAGTGCCGGGGCGCGGACGGGATCCTCATACATGGTCCGAACATCATTCATCCGTGCGGTGACCTCATCGGCCGCGTCACCCCGCCAGACGATCTCGTGAAAAGGCATCCCCAGAACCGATGGCACGCCGGAGAGAGAGGAGACCCGTGAGAAATAGGTATAGTCACCACCCTCTGCTTCAAGAACCACACTTCCCAGAGGCAGCGTCCGAACAAAAGCGATGCCCGCCGCATCCGAGGGGTGCATCGTCTCAAGCCATGCCCCTCCGTCCAGCGTCTTTCCCCCATAGCCGTAACTCATATCAGGAATCACAAACGGCAGAGAGACCAGCACCAGTACGACGACCAGCACCGCCGCAAACTTCTGGCGCTGTTGGTGCACCCCAGTCAGAACGTCTGCTCCTCCAGACCGTGCCTCCCACCAGCGCCCTATCATTGCCAGTGCAGCGACGCTCATCATCATCCAGGCAACCAGTGAGAGTTTGAAGACCGTGTTCATACGGAACCAGGTCTCGCCCATGTTGTCCTTCAGGTACACAAACTCAATGAACGTGATAAGGAGAAGACCAAGAATCGCAAAAAGATCCGGTACATCATTCCGCCGCCGCAGAATCAGACAGACCAGCGGCAGGACGGCAAGTCCGGCGGCACCATACCCAATGAGGAACAAGAACACCGGAATCAGCAGCAGAAGAGGACGTTTCCGCAGCTCAGGCAGCACCGAAGCCCAGAAGACCAGCAGGAAAAACCCAAAGACAAGCAGGTACGAGACCGGGTCTGAGGAAGCGGTAACAAAACCAATCCCTTCGATACCGGCGCTGTTCATCATCAGATAGTAGGGAAGATACAACAGCACCCCAACAGCCGGGGCCACCAGAAGCACCCGCCACGGATAGGGATCGACGACGCCTTCCCGCCGGACCCGCTGCCAGATCAAAACCCCAAAAAGGAGAATCACCGGCGCATAGACGAGCACATCCCAGGAATTGATGCCCGGCATCGATCCCAGCGAGAGAGCCATCGCACCGACGAGCACCCACCGTCCCCGCTCAGACAACCCGGTCCAGCGCAGATAGGCAAAGGCGAGCAGGAACAGGAGCAGCGCCTGATTAAAGAGTGCCAGCACATGGGCGTGCGGGTCGCCCCAGACAAAGGAGAAGAGCGGATACTCGGTGATGGTATCGGCAATCACCCGCGTGGAGTTCCAGAAGAGATCGTGCACGCTGCCAAAGGAGAGAAGTTCCACCAGAAATACCGGTGGCACTAAAACCAGCGTCAGAACCGGAAGCCAGTGGTGACGCTGTAAGAGCAGATGTCCCAGAGCACAGAGCACGATGCCGGTGAAAGCAACGACCGTCGGAAGAACCAGATTAAAGGCAATCTGAGAGGGCACCCCCAAGGTCGCTGCCGTGGCACCAAATCCCCAGTGCCCGATGTAGTAGTAGGTATCCAGTGTTCCACTCGCAAACCAGGGGTCCAGCGGCGAGACCACCGGGTTTCTGATAATGGAGGCGAGAAACGTGTGGTCCATGAATTTCTCAGCATAGGAGATCGACGGATTGAAGAAGCGTACCTCTAGCATCACCGCAAAAAGCAGCAGAAAGAGACCGTCCCAGTGAAGCTGTCGTTTCAGTTCACCAGGCACGTAGCACTTCCTGAAAACCAGCACCGCACCAACAAGCAGGAAGAGCACAAGGGCCGCAAAGACCGGCAGGCCCGCAAGACCCAGATACCAGGTCAGAAGCGTAAAGAGCAGGAATGCAACCGGATACGAGACGGGATATGCCAGATCACCAAACGGCTCACGTAACAGGGGCCAGACGACCATCTGGATGACTTTGAGAAACAGGAGCCAGATAAGAACCGAGGCAATCTGCACCCAGATTTCCACCGCTCACATCTCCCGGGTCGGCAGATCCTTGTTAAAGGCCTTCTTCATCACATCCACGGCCCAGTCGCCAAAGTAGTAGAGCGAGACCACCCCGCCGCCGAGCGTAACCAGATTCTTAATCAGGTGGTCAATGACCGCAATAAGCGTTGCAATCGCCGGAGCGACGCCCGCAAGTTCGAGAGTGACGGCGACGGCGACCTCATAGGTCCCCATCCCGCCGGGCGTTATTGGGACGGCCTTGACGAGGTTCCCAATCACAATCGCGAGCACCACCGTCGCAAAGGGCACGGAGGTCTGAAACATCGCCGCCACCACAAAACAGATCACCGAGTCCGCGAGCCAGATGATTACCGACAGACCGCCGAGGAACCCCAGAACACGGGCCGAGAGCGACGCCGCCCGGATTTCATCCAGAAGACGAAGACCCATCTGAAGATATTTATTCTGAACCTGCAGGCGCTCAGCGAAGACGAGCACCAGGAGAAAGACGACACCAAGGACTATCGGGATAAACAGCAGCGGACGGAACCAGTCCGGCACCACCGGCACAAAGAAGAGCGCCACAACGCCCAGCAAGGCCACCATCACAATATCAAAGAATCGCTCGACCACAATTGAGGAGAGTCCGTTTGTGTAGGTGGCATCTGCTTCATGATGCAGAATAAAAAGACGCACCAGATCCCCAAGACGGGCGGGAATAATCAGATTTGCGGTCTGGGAAAGATAGATACAGGCGGTGGAGAGCCACAGATTGACCCGGACCTGAAGATTGGCAAGAATAGCCTGATACCGATACCCGCGTAAAAACCACGACAGAACGCAGATGAGAACCGCCGGCAGAAGGTAGACATAGTCCGCATGGGCCAGAGCAATGAGAAGGTCGTCCCAGACCCGCCAGAGCATATAGCCGATGATGGCAACCGCTAAAACGGTCGGCAGAACAATCGCACTAATCTTCTTTATACTGACCATGCAGGCGCCACCAGAGTCTGAATATGTCTGTTCCCATGGAAGTAACATCTTGTGTTTTTACCGTGGTGCCCTGCCCGGTCCGCCAGACAACCGGGAACTCACAGACCCGGTATCCTGCCCGCTGGGCAAGAATCAGCACCTCGGTATCCCAGAACCAGTGTGTATCCTGCACCTGTGGCAGAAGCGTGAGCAGACGCTCGCGGTTAAACGCTTTAAATCCACACTGGTGGTCGTAAAGCGGGCTTTGAAGCACCATACGCACGAGCTTATTATAGCCACGGCTTGCCACCTCACGCCCCGCCGTGCGAACGATATCACTTGCCGGCATCAGGCGGGAGCCGGTGGCGACATCGCAACCATCCCGGATTTTTCCAACAAGCTCCGGCAGGTGGCTCATGTCGGTCGCAAGGTCCACATCATAGTAGCAGACCACCGGCGCCCTGGCATGAGCAAACGCCCGGTTCAGCGCCATCCCGCGCCCAAGACGTTCGTCGCTGTGGAACAGCTGCACCCGGGAATCGTTCTCTTCCCACGAAAGGACACATTCGGCACTGCCGTCTGTACTGCCATCCTCGGCAACTATAATCTCAAACAATGGGGTGATCGCTTCAAGTGCAGCAATGGAGGCAGGAAGTGCCTTCTCAAGCGATTCCCGGTCGTTATACACCGGAATCACGGCAGAAATTTCCACCGCACTCACGGCCGCACCTTCTCCTGCACACGCCGGGCCACCTCTGTCCCCGCACGCACCGACCCTTCGATGCTCCGCTCAGGATAGTTCGGGGTAGAGAACATACCAGCGAGAAACAGGCCATCCCGTTCATAGTCAGGCAGGGATTCTTTCATGCCGGTTGTATAAATCGGCCCGGCGAAGGGCTCGACCGTGAGATGATGCCAGTGGATTTCCTCGTCTTTGACGCCAAAGCGTTCTTTGAAGTCTGCCAGCATCCTCTCCTCAAGATCTGCTGCCGGGGTGCCAGTGAAATACGAGGCCAGATAGACAATGTGTTCGCCGTAGCGCTCTTTTGGCACGAAATTTGTATGACCAATCACCGCACCGTACGGGGCGTTCTCGGTTATATTCACCCAATATATGCCGCCAGTGACCTCCCGCTCCAGGCCGATGAGCATGCAGGCGGCACCCTGATAGGAGATCCCTTCTATCACCGGGCCGCCGATTGTCGCAAGTGCTTCCGGAGCAATCGTCGAAATGACGGCGTCAAACGCCTCGGCGTCCACCAGCCAGTGACCATCTTCCTGTGTGAGCATCTGCACCGGATGAGAGGTGTGCACCACACTACCGTTTTTTGCAATCCGCTCCGTGAGAGCATCCACGAGTGTGTGCCACCCGCCGTTTAGATAACCCAGTTTTTCGCCGTTAACTCCCCTGTCCGAGCGAATCGCCACCCGTGAAACCAGCCAGGCCGCCGAGACCGCATCGGCGTTGATGCCAAACTTAGCAGTTAACAGCGGGGCAAAAAAAGATTCATAGACTGAGTCCCCGCAGGTTTTCCGGATAAATGAGGAGGCAGGAACCGCGTCCAGCGCATCAATATCGTATTTTTTCACCCGCAACGTGAACAGGCCGAGGCGGATAATATCCGGGAGTGAGAGATGTGGATAGCGAAGAATATCAAGTGGTGAGGTCATCGGCCAGACTTTTCCATCCGCGTACGAACCCGTACTTCCACTTAACCATTCCAACCGTTCAAAGACCCCGAAATCCTTCATCAGCGCAAAGAGTCCCGTATCTCCGGCAAAACAGTGATGATAAAATACTTCCACGGGATCCCCGGTTCGTGCCGGAACCGATGCCAGGCACCCTCCGGGAACCGGTGCCATTTCATAGAGAACGACAGTATCACCGGGTACCGATGAGAGTGCCTCTGCTGCAACAAGGCCGGTCAACCCGCCACCGATGATACAGTACTTCATGACTATAAGTCGTATATCGCTTCATAAGAAAGTTTTTGACCTTCTGCGGTCATATATTTAAACATCCAGAAGACTAAGAACCGTCTTCATCATCTGGATGGTGTAAATAGAATGAGAGTATTTTTCATAGGCTTTGGTCAGGCTGGCGGAAAACTGGTCGATATGTTCATCGAACAGGATAAGAAGGCAGCAGTCAGGAGTTTCCGTGGCATTGCCATCAACACAGCACGGACCGACCTAATGGGTCTGAACAATATCGAGCTCAAAGACCGCATTCTCATTGGCCAGACCGTCGTCAAAGGTCATGGAGTCGGCACTGACAACGTAACCGGAGCCAAAATAACCGCTGATGAGATCGACAGCATCATCAATATTATTGACAACCGTGGAACACACGACATCGACGCGTTCGTCATATGTGCCGGTCTGGGTGGTGGTACCGGCTCAGGCGGCACTCCTGTGCTCGCCCGCAACCTAAAGCGCATCTACCGGGAACCGGTGTATGCCTTAGGTATCCTGCCGGCTCCTGAAGAAGGCCGTCTCTATTCATATAATGCGGCGCGGAGTCTCTCAACCCTTGTCAACGAGGCAGACAATACGTTTATTTTTGATAACAGTGCCTGGAAAAACGAGGGTGAAAGTGTCCGGTCAGCATATGCACGCTTAAACGATGAAATTGTGCGCCGTTTCGGTGTTCTCTTCCGTGCCGGTGAAATCAGCAAGGCTGGTGTTGGAGAGATGGTCGTGGACTCGAGTGAGATTATCAACACCCTCCGTGGTGGCGGTATCTCATCTGTCGGGTATGCTGTCAGCGAGACTGTCACTCAGAGTGTCAAACAACGCCAGAAAGGCGGACTCTTTGGGGGTTTTAAGAAAAAGGAAACCACCGAACAGGTTCTCACCGGCGAAGACAAATCCGCAAAGATCATCGGCCTTGTGCGCAGAGCGATGCTTGGCAGGCTCACCATTCCCTGTGATTACACGACTGCAGAGCGTGCTCTGGTACTGATTGCCGGCCCTCCGGATGAGATGGACCGCAAAGGTGTTGAGAAATCCAAGTCATGGGTTGAGGAGAACATCGCTGGCATTGAGGTTCGTGGTGGAGATTATCCACTGGAAAGTTCCAAAATTGCCGCGGTTGTCGTGCTTGCAACCATCGGTGAATGTCCACGGATTCGCGAACTGATGGCGATTGCAAAAACAACCAAAGAAGATGTTGTCAAGTCTCGCGAGCGCAAGGTTACCATGTTCGACGACGATGACAGCGTTGACCCGTTATTTGAGTGAGGTACAATATGAAAATTTCAACCATTCTTTTGCTGGCAGGACTGATCCTGTGTGCCGGAGTGGTCATTCCGGCAGCAGCATCGCCAAATTATAAGATCACGTCTTTTGAGATGTCACCGGCAACCGGTGATCTATCGCCGGGTGACACGGTGACGGTTAAAGTAACGATAAGGTTAGTAGGTAATAGCGATGTGCTCTTTCCTATTGGTAACTCATTAGAGGCATACACTGAGCTTGAAGATCATCAATGGAACTATCAAATAGAACTAAACAGTCATGCCGCAGACTTTATCTCAGTTGGAACTCCATATCTGACCTTCAATGAGTGGGAACTTTCCTATCCTAGCTCTAATCAGATGGACATTAATTACATCCTAGAAGGGAAGGCACCCACGGTATCGAAAAGCGGTGAAAAGATCATCTTCAGGCTGCGCCAGCTTGATGCCGGAAACGACCCCACCTCTGACGGAGAATATGAAGTCGTGCGCACAGTTCTCAACCCAGAAGATGTATCCGCACTGCGGACTGTTCGGGAGAGTGAACTTGCTGAACTTCGGACCGCGATTGATGAGAAATATGCTTTCGGAGTGGATACAACCGAATCAGAAGTCCTGTATGCCCAAGCCGACGACGCAATCAAGGCATCAAGAACCGCCGGATATTCCAATGCGAATACGCTGTTAGGTGAAGCCGGGACATACATCAACAACGCCGAGACCGCTCTCGCCCGTGCAAGCGTGCAGAAGAAACTTGACGAGGCACAGGTTCCCATCGACGCCACGCAGGGGATTGTAACCTACTTTATTGACAACCGCAGCATGGGCAAAGATTCACGGGTTGTTGATCTGAAAACCAATCTGATCTTAGTACAGAGCGACTTCGATGATGCTATTGACCTCTTCAATCAGGGTGAATACATCTCTGCCGGCCTGAAAGCCGATTCAGTAAAGACCAAGGCTGATGCGCTCTATGAACAGGGATCCCTTCTCAAAGAAAACGTTGGGGAAGGGTTTCTTCCTGACTTAAGCGGCCTTCTGCCCATTGTTCTCATCATTGTCGCTCTCGTTGTCATCGGTGGGATTGGATACTTCCTGTGGAGTCGAAAGAGCCGCTGGGACGAACTCGGATAACATCTTCCAATACTCTCACCCATTTTTCTTTTTTAGCTTTTTCCCGATTCGCTGCAACTCAATACTATGAGCTTTCTTCTGCACACAAGCAGAACGTGTGAATTTACCTTTTTTTGCTTGTTTCTCCTGAGCTACACCCTTATTGAGAGAACAGACACAGAATAATCTAAGGAAGTTCGTCTATGCCAGAATGGATTATAGAAACAATAATGAAAAGATTGGATTCCCGAAAGTGAATGAAAGGATTATAATCGCCATTTGAACTTCCCTGATGAAAACAGAAAAATTCTTGCTGGCACAAAAATAAAAAGGGATGCCAAAAAAATATTTCGTTGCCCTGTCAGATCAGAACCACTCTCTTGTACTCACAACCCCTCAGACAACCGTGCGAGCGTCCTTAACAAACACCGCCCAGTTCAGACTGCCAACCGGCCCGTCCCTGAAGAAGTAGTATGGCGCCAGCCGGTTCATCTGTTCATAGACTGAGAACCAGTAAGCCTGCTTCATCTCATGCCGGGTAAAACCCGCAATTGTATCCGGACTCTCCAGATCGTGATAAACCAGCACACCGGCATCATAATTCTGCAGATAGCTGAGATCAGCGTTTTTATTATAATATTTCACCGTTGCATCAGTGTCACGCAAATACCAGGGCAGGGGCCAGTAGGTATCAGTCACTATCGCAACCGATCCGGAACCCTCAATCCACTCCGTCACAGTCCGGACATCTGCTGAGTGCTGGACCTGCACAATCGGCTCGTTGATATCACCGGGCACAAACACCAGTGAGACCGTCGTCACTATCAGAAGGAGTGAGACAATTACAGCAATCACTGCCTTGCGGTCAGTCATATGATACACCGCTACAAAAATCATGGGCAGCAACTGATGCAGGGCAAGCCAGGGCACTTTCTCACCAATGTAGGCATAAGCAAGGAGCGAAAGCAGGAACCACCAGATACAGAATCGCATGAATTCCCGTTTTTTATCGAACGTGATAGGTGCATCCGGTCGTTTCAGAATATTTCCGGCTTTTTTCCAAATTGGGTTTTGAACAGGGGCCGGAGCAGGCATCTGATTTGGGTTTTCTGAATTCAGATCATGAACACTAAGGGATGAAACAGACTTGGCTGAAAATGACGCCACATCGTCTTTTGCACTAAGATCAGATATCTCATCATCAGGTGCTTCTGCTCCTGACGTGCGCCGTGAAAATGATCGCGGGCGCACAAACTGCCAGCACCCATAGACGGCGAAAATCAGAATGGGCAGGTCATAGAGAGCCAAAAAGAGCAGATACGTATAGGGAGGACCCCCAATCCGCTGGGCCTCGTGCATTGACGTCCAGTGCACAATCGCATCTATCCACCCATGCGCCAGCACTTCCGGGTGCATGCCAAAAGAGGAATAGAAAAGCGCCATAAGGGTGATTGCCACCGCAGCTCCCAGAACAAAATGCTTCTTCCATGCCAGCGGCAGGGTGAGCTTTCGTGACCAGAGCAGATACAGCACATAGACACCAAAGATTGCAAGCACTATTGGCATATTCTCTTTCGCACACATCCCCAGACCCGCCGCTAATCCGGCAAAAACTGCATACTCCCAGCTTTTCTTTTTAAAATACCAGAGCAGGGCTACCAGAAAGAGCAAAGTAAAGAAGACGATAAAAATATCGTTTCTCAGGAACCGCGAGAAATAAACCATCTCGGGCGAGATCGCAAGAAAGAGTGCTGCAACCAACGTCTGTTTTTTGTCAAGGTATCCCAGCCGGAAAATTCCGTATACGAGCGGCAGTAGCAGGAGTCCGCAAAGTGCCGGAATAATACGTGCTATAACGTCCGAATCCCCAAAAAGGGCAAACATCCCGGCCGTTACATAATACAGGAATGGCCCGTGATATACGGGATCATAGACATAATTTCCCTGCGTCAGCAGGTTATAGGCGAACCAGGCATGGACTGCCTCGTCCTGATGAAATATACGAAGATCAAGCGCTGTAAAGCGCAGAATAAAAGCAATGAGAAAGATGAGGACAAAAAGTCTCTCAAATGTACAATGTTTTGATATTGAAGAGATTAAGTCTTCAGCGGACTGAGATGCCGCCATTTTTTATTAGTTTTCGAGAACAATCTCGATGGCAATGTCCTTAGGTACCTGAATCCGCATCAGCTGGCGCAGTGCACGCTCATCAGCATCAAGGTCAATCAGGCGTTTGTGGACTCTCATCTGCCAGCGATCCCAGGTTGCAGTTCCTTCACCATCAGGACTCTTCCTGATAGGAACAACCATTTTGTGAGTTGGCAGCGGTACGGGACCTGATAGGTTTACACCGGTACGTTCTGCGATTTCTTTGATACGGTCACAGACCATCTCAACTTTTGCGTAATCAGTTCCGGTAAGACGAATTCTTGCTTTTTGCATAATTTCACCAAAAATATTGTGAGATAAGGATTATCTCATCTGCTTGGCGTCGATGTCAATGCACATACCAGCAGCGATGGTTGAACCCATATCACGGATTGCAAAGCGTCCGAGCTGTGGAATCTCTTTGATCTTCTCGATAACCATTGGCTGAACCGGGCGAAGCTTCACGATTGCGGCATCTCCTGCCTTCAGGAATGTTGGATTCATTTCCTTGGTCTCGCCGGTGCGTGGGTCGAGTTTCTTCACAAGTTCAACAAAGGTGCAGGCTGTCTGTGAGGTGTGGCAGTGGAAGACCGGCGTGTAACCGACAGTGATAGCACTTGGGTGCTGAAGCACGACGATCTGTGCGGTGAATTCCTCTGCGACGGTTGGAGGTGCTTCTGCAGGACCACAAACATCACCACGGCGGATGTCGTTCTTGCCGACACCACGCACATTGAATCCAACGTTGTCACCAGGTAGTGCCTGTTCTTGCTCTTCGTGGTGCATCTCGATAGACTTGACTTCTCCCACTACGTTTGCGGGCATAAAGGAGACTTTCATACCTTTCTTCATGATACCAGTCTCAACACGGCCAACCGGCACAGTTCCGATACCGGAGATGGAGTACACATCCTGGATCGGAAGACGGAACGGAAGGGTGGTCGGAAGTTCAGGTGCCACAAGCGTGTCAAGTGTCTGAAGAAGGGTCGGGCCCTTGTACCACGGAGTGTTTGCAGACTTCTCAGAGATGTTGTCACCGACAAACGAGGACATTGGAATAAACTGAATGTCACCCGGTTTGTAGCCGACCATCTTGATAAGATCAGAAAGCTGCTTCACAACTTCGTTAAAGCGGGCTTCGTCGTACTTGACGGCGTCCATCTTGTTGATGCCGATGATGAGCTGGTTGATACCAAGCGTTCGGCAGAGGAACACGTGTTCCTTTGTCTGCTCCATTGGGCCGTCTGCTGCTGCAACAATGAGCAGTGCAGCGTCTGCCTGGGAAGCGCCGGTGATCATGTTCTTGACAAAGTCACGGTGACCAGGGCAGTCCACGATGGTAAAGTAGAACTTGGGAGTATCGAAGCGCTTGTGTGCGATATCAATAGTGATACCACGTTCACGCTCTTCCTTGAGGTTGTCCATAACCCATGCAAACTCAAAGGAACCCTTACCCTTGGACTCCGCTTCTTTGCGGAAATTTTCAATGATGTGCGCTGGCACAGCACCGGTCTCAAACATCAGACGACCTACTGTGGTCGATTTTCCATGGTCAATGTGCCCGACCACGGCCAGATTCATGTGGGGCTTATCTGCTGCCATAATCCAAAACCTCGATTATTGAAGGGAAAACGATGGAACATCGCCCTACCAATCGCCTCGCTACGAGTATTATAAATAGGCAAGCAAGCCATATAAAGACTTTCTCTGGACGGAACCAAGAGCAAAAAACAGCCCCCTATTTTCATAATTCACCGCACAACCGATACCATGAAAAGTCTGCCAGACAAGTATAACAGATAATGAAAATGCTTCCATTCAAACGCGGCGAAAACAACGATCGAACCTATGTAGACTGCAGTGGCACCGACGTTTCAGTCCACAGCCAGTGTGCCTACTGCGCCCATTGTCAGGGTGTAATGGTCGGGCGCCGGAAGATGCGCCCGCCACAACGGGACATTATTGAGAATGTGCGCAGAGGCGGTGCACAGGATGAAGAACTTCTCACTGCCGCGATGATGTTTAATACCCTGATACGTGACGGCGATTCCCTTCTCTGTGACGATGAAAAAGGGGAAGGATTTGCCCACTACTATAAACTCTGATAAACGATCTATTCTTCTTTTTTGAGTGAGGCGCGGACCTCGTCCCTGAACGCATCAAATTCAATCTCGTCAAGCTGATGAGCCAGAAGTCTTCCACTCCAGGCACGCCGGTAGATCCAGTAGACGATCTTTTCCACGACGGCAACACAGTCATCTTCAGTATAGACTTCAACAAACTCCCGACCCATCTTCGGGTGCCTGCCCCGACCACCCCCGACTGTAATATAATAATTGAGGTTAGCCTGCTCTATGGTGCCATACGGACAGGATCTGATGCAGAGACCACACTGCACACATTTGTCATGATCAAGGACGGCGATCCCATTTTGGATGAAAATAGCCTTTTCCTTGCAGTATTCAACACAGGTACCACAGCCCGTGCATTTCCCTTCAATCCGCCGTGGAAGAATTCTCCCGACTATGCCAATCTCATTTAAGACAGGGCTGGTGCAGGCATACGGGCAACCGGCAACCGCAATGCGTAGTTTCACCGGCATTGAACGGCCGAACACCGCTTCATCAAGACGCATCGCAAGATGAATCGTGTCGATATTACCATATTTACAGCGCTCGATACCCGGACAGGCAGTGATATTGACAATTTCTTCGCGCTCTGCACCAATTGGCGTGCCATTATCGTCCAGAGCTTTTGAGATGACGTCAATCGATTTATGATCGACGTGAGGGATCTCTACCGTCTGGCGGGTGGTCAGGTGCACCTCCCCATTGCCGAACTCTTCTGCAATAGCGGCAATACCTTTCATCTTTTCGGCATTGAGAATCCCAGCAGGCATGCGCAGGCGTATGGTCGTAAAATCACTGTCAAGCTGAGTGATGACACCGCCTTTCAAATAAGTGCCATAATCTCTAATCATAAGGACTCATATTCAGGGGAAATTACGTTAATCTATGGGTTCGTGCAGGATGACCGGTCTGCAAAACTTAGAGTGTTAAAACCAAAGCACCGGCAATAAGAACCGCCGCACGGGCAATCTCGTTGGCTGCACCAACAAAATCACCATTAATGCCACCAAAGAGCCGGTTACCAATCATTGTAAGGAGCAGCAGGACCACCAGACAGGCAACAATGCCCGCAGCGAGAAGAAAGAAACCGTTTGGAAGCAGGAGTAGCGGAAGACAGAGCACCAGTGAAATGAGTGGGAACCACCACTTCGAGAAGCTATGAGTGTAGGAAAAACTTCCTTTTTTAAAGGGTCGTCCCACCGTAAGCAGGCAACACATCGTCCACTTAGCGAGCACTTCAGCAACAAGAATCATTATTGGGACCGAGGCGGCAGCCAGCAGGCCGGAAAAATTGAGCAGAATAACCGAGAGCCCGAGGCCCAGTGCCCCCGCACCTATCTGGCTGTCGGTGAGAGCCTTGATTCTTTTTTCACGACTTGTATGAGCCATCAGCCCGTCACCAAGGTCAAGAAGGCCGTCAAGGTGATGATAGCCTGAAAGAAGCATCACCAGCACCAGAGCAAGGGCGGCGGCAACCTCCTGAACCGGAAGGAACAGCGTAATCAGAGCAGCAATTCCACCAATGAGGTATCCGGCAACCGGCATGAGATAGTTGTGCCGGGCAAAGGCGTCGAACGGCGCTGCTCGCCCTGCCGGAAAAACCGTACAGAATCCAATCATTGCCGCACATCCCTGAAGAATTCCCATGTCTGAACCTTAACCCCACATCTCTTGTTTTATCTTCAATACAATTGTATATGAATTATATAGCAATCCTTCAAAATAAAATAGTATGACCTTTCTCTCTGAAAAACCTGAGATTGCGTTTTCACGGCCCATGATGGGTCTGGTAATCGCGAATACAGAACTCTCTACCGTTCCCGGCCTTTCAGCGGCGGGCGCGACTCCCGAATCTACACTCACCACACCTGGCCTCGACGCTGAGATGATTGTGCAGGGCAGCATCACCAGTTGTGACGTCAAACTTTCAAGTCCTGATGGTCTCGCATCGCCGGGCACCATTACCCGGGCGATGGTTGAACTGACTGGCGTTACCCCGGTCATCATCAGCGCCGGTCTGGCAGAACACCCGGCCATCCCATGTATCGAACTCTATGGTGACTGTGGTGAGGATCCACGAAACGGACCCGCCGTGCCGGACGCACAGGGTATTTTTGAACGTGGCGTCACCCTTGGTAAAAGTCTCTCCGGATACAGCGACCTGCTGGTGCTGGGCGAGTCTGTCCCCGGCGGCACGACTTCTGCATTGTGCGTGCTTCGCGCTCTGGGGTACAGTGCACAGGTCAGCGGAAGTTTCGCTGTAAATCCTGTTTCACTGAAAGAGACAATCGCCGGCGAAGTTCTCGAACGATTAAGCGCAGAAGGTATTACCGACCCTCTCGCAATTCTTCGGGAGACCGGCGACCCAATGATGCCCGCCGTTGCAGGCATTGTGAAAGGGTACGAAGGGACAATTGTTCTGGCAGGCGGCACGCAGTTACTGGCAGTCAACGCATTTTTGAAAGCCATCGGTGAAGAACCCGCGCCCATCGTAACAACGGCGTATGTCGCAAACGACGCAAGTGCCAGTTTCAAGACAACTGCGGCAGAGATTGGCTGTCCGGTCTCTTGGGTGGACCCTGATTTCGGAACCATCGGGCACAAGGGGCTCGCACGCTATCCACTGGGTGACGTGAAGGAAGGTGCCGGTGCGGGCGGAGCAATGTGGCTGGCTGCAATGATGGGACACTCCTTGGAAGAAATCAGAAGCGCAATTATCGACTACCTGCACCGGGCCTAAAATGGCAGTGCCGGGAAAACATATACTCTTTTGCGGCCCACATTATACGAATGCGTCCCATCTATCTTATCAATAATTACGGACAGTTCAACCATCTCATCAAACGGATGCTTCGGGATCTTGAGATCGAGGCGGAGATGGTCTCAAACGAGACGCCTCCCGATGTGGTGGCAGACAATGCCCGCGGCATTATTCTCGGCGGAGGGCCGGATCTTTCCCGTGCGGGCAATGCGCCGGATTATGTCGATCTTGGCCTGCCGGTGCTGGGCATCTGTCTGGGCCTGCATATTATCGCCACACGGCGCGGTGGTGAGGTCAGCAAAGGAACGTTCGGCGGGTTTGGCGGCGTAGACGTCGAGTTGCTGGACCGCTCAGATATCCTCGCCGGTTATCCGGAGCGTATGCCAGTCTGGGCGTCCCACGCCGACGAGGTAACCAAAATTCCGGACGGTTTTGATCTGCTGGCACGTTCAGATATCTGCGGGGCAGAGGCCATTGCAAACCGCGAAGAGCTCATCTTTGGCATCCAGTGGCACCCCGAAGTCAGTCATACCTTAGAGGGACACAGGGTCTATGAAAATTTCAACCACATAACCCTCGGGCACACCCGGTAATGACAGGCGACACCGACTTTCGGGACCAGCTTGCCGACAGAATATTTCAGATGGGATTCTCCTGCCGGCACTGCACTGCCTGTTGTAGTGCTGTCGAAGAGGACTCGAATCTGGTGCTGGTAAGCGCCCCGGAAGTCCGCGTGATTCTGGAAGCGACCGGCTTGACGTGGGATGACGTCTGCGAACCCTATCCTGAGATGATAGATGGCCCGGCAGGTTCCAAATATACCCTTGCCTGGGCCCTGCGGCGTACAGAGGACCACTGCATTTTTTTGCAGGATGACGGACGCTGCGCTATCTATGAACACAGGCCATGGATCTGCCGGACGTATCCCTTCCTGCTGGACGGAGAGGAACTGGTGGCTTTCACCTGTCCGGGAGTTAGTGACCCGTGCACAGAAGAAAAGGCCACAGCACTCGCAGACGAACTGATACAACGACGAAAATTTGAGGAAGAGGACGCAATGCAGGTACAGATACATCTTGAGAAGGCCACGCTACCACCAAGCGGCGTCGTGGTTATCGACAGTGAAGGAGTAACGATCATCAATGGGTGAGATTAAACTGGTCGGCACCGCCCACGTCTCACAAAAGAGCGTGGATGATGTCAGAGAGGCAATTGATACCTTTGCACCCGATGTAGTCGCCATCGAACTTGACGACGAGCGCCTTGCCGCTCTTCGGAAGAAGGGAGAGAACCCGGATGTCGATACAGTCATAGGCGGCGGCAACTTCTCTCAGTTACTCGTGCAGTGGTTGCTCGCATACCTGCAACGGCGCATCGGCATGGACGTCGGCATCGAGCCCGGCGCTGAAATGATTGCAGCCCTCGACGAGGCAGAAGAGCGCGGGATTCCGGTCGCAATGGCAGACCGCAATATCAGAATCACCTTCGCCCGTTTCTGGAAAGGGATGAGCCTGTGGGAAAAAATCAAGATGGGCAGTGCTCTCGTCGGCTCAGTTGCCGGTGTCGGCGGTGAGGAGTTGGATATTGATTCACTTACCGAAGGGGATGTCGTTGATGCGGCGATTGAGGAGTTTCGCCGGTTCACCCCCCGGGGTGCAAAGGCTCTCATCGACGAACGTGACGCCTATCTCGCCCACTCCCTTATCGCCCTTTCCACCCGGCATGAACGCGTGCTGGGCGTCGTGGGTGCCGGGCACCGGAAAGGCATCGAAGCGTATCTGAAGAATCCCGCTTCCCTTCCTTCGCGTGAAAGTCTGATAGCTCCGCCAACAAACCTTCCCTGGGCGAAGATTATCGGTTTTGGGGTTATCGCTCTTTTTGCGTTTCTGCTGGTGCTCATCGGATTCTCAGGCGTCGGTCTTGCAGTGCTGGGATGGGCACTTCTCTACTGGGTGCTCATCAATGGCGTGCTTGCCGCCGGATTTACACTCCTTGCCGGAGGGCATCCCCTCTCAGCACTGACTGCCTTCGGCGTTTCGTGGATGACATCATTAAATCCCCTGCTCGCTGCCGGGTGGTTTGCCGCAATTACCGAAGCAAAAGTGCGCAAACCCAGCGGCGCCGACTTTGACGCGATTATGAAGGCTGAGACGTTCACGGAAATGCGCAAAATCCCGCTCTTTCGGGTCGTTCTGGTGGCAGCACTTGCAAATGTAGGAAGCACCATCGGCACCTTTGCGTATTTCATCTTCATCTTCCCGATCCTCGGCATTGACCCCACGGTAGTGCTGCTGGACGGCTGGCAGAATCTCACGGCATTTCTGGGGAGCCTAATCTGATACCATTCGGCTCCTCTTCCCAAATGTAAAAATCATAGAATCCACTACCTTTTTTAGCAGCAAGACCCATATTCCCGGTATGAATCTTGGTACAACCTACATCAAATCGCGCCGCAGCGTGCGAAAGTACAAGGATACACCCGTACCGGAAGAGGCAGTCAGAGATGCTCTTGAATGTGCCCGCCTCGCACCAACCGCCAGAAACGCCCAGGCATGGCTTTTTGGTGTTGTCAAAGAACCAGAAAAACTGGCCGCGATTGCCGAAATGACAACCCACGGGAAGTTTATCAAAGACGCAAAGGTCTGTTTCTTCGTCTTCTGTGAACGCGACCACGACTACTTTATCGAAGACGGATGTGCAGCAACAACCCAGATGGCCCTTGCCCTGATGGCAAACGGCGTCTATTCCTGCTGGGTTGCCGGAAATCAGAAAGAGTATGCAGAGGAGATCAGGAAATACCTGAACGTTCCTGAGAAGTATGCCCTGATTGCCCTTCTTCCCGCCGGATTCCCTGAAGAGATGACCATTCCAAAGAAGAAAACTCTTGACGAAGTAGTCTTCTACGAGACCTTCTCAGAATAATCATCCCAATTAATCCCTTCTTTTTCGCGATTGGAACAAACCTTTTTTTCCTCCTATACACTGATATGTAGATCTATGGCTTCACCTGTGCTGCAGGTCGCACTTGACCTGCTTGAGCCGGATCGTGCAGTGGAAATAGCCCATGAGGCCGTGAACGGCGGGGCAGACTGGATAGAGGCAGGGACTCCTCTCATCAAAAGCGCCGGGATGGATATTGTCCGGAGACTGAAAGCAGAATTTCCGAACCACGTCATCGTCGCCGACATGAAGATTGCCGACACCGGTGGAATTGAAGTTGAGATGGCGGCAAAAGCGGGGGCCGGCGTAGTCTGTATTCTTGCTGAGGCAGACGACGCTGTCATCGCCGAGGCAGTCAGGGCGGCGGAACTCTACGGCGTGCGCCTGATGGGTGACCTCCTCAATACTGCAGAACCAGTGCAACGGGCGAAGGAACTGGAGGCGCTGGGCGTACACATCATCAATGCCCATGTTGGTATCGACCAGCAAATGACCGGTAAAGATTCCCTCACACTTCTCGAGGAGATTGCCGGTTCAGTCAGCGTTCCTCTCGGTGCTGCCGGAGGTCTGACAGCAGAAACAGCAGGCGCATCAGTCAGGGCTGGCGCAAGTATTCTGCTGGTGGGCTCATCCATCATCAAAGCGGCCGATGTGACAGAAGCAACGGCGAATGTAAGAAAAGCCATTGACGACCCATCGGTTGCCCCACTGGTACGTCAGTCACAGGAAGAAGAGATCCGTTCGATCTTTACGAGCGTCTCAACACCGAATATTTCAGATGCCATGCTACGAAAGGGGGCGATGCACAGTCTTATTTCCATTAATCCCGGCAGAAAAATGGTCGGGAAAGCGTTGCCGGTACGCACCCTCGCCGGCGACTTTGCAAAGCCGGTAGAAGCGATAGACATCGCCTCAGAAGGCGATGTGCTGGTCATCAACAACGAGAGGGCGACCCATGTGGCACCCTGGGGTGAACTTGCCACCAGAAGCTGCCTCAACCGGGGCATCGCAGGAATTGTCATCGACGGCGCGGTTCGTGATGTGGATGATATCAGAGAACTCCCCATACCCCTTTTCGCAACAGCCATTGTCCCAAATGCCGGAGAGCCAAAAGGGTTTGGCGAGATCGGTGCGGAGATTTCCTGCTGCGGCCAGCAGGTACGGCAGGGAGACTGGATCATTGGTGACGACAGCGGCGTCGTCGTTGTTCCAAAAGAGCGTGCCTATGAGATCGCCCGCCGTTCTTTTGAGGTGCAGAAGACCGAGGTCCGTATCCGTGAAGAGATACGACGCGGGAAGACACTCCCGGAAGTAACGGAGCTTCTGAAATGGGAGAAGAAATAATCCGTACCCAGATAGGCTGAAAAGATGCAATGCCAGTGGATGCCAAAAAGTGGGAAGGACGTTTCTGCCCTCGGACTTGGCTGTATCCCAAGTTTGACAGTTGGCCTAATGATGTGCTTTTTACCCGTAAAATTTCTAAAATAGTCAATATTGAATTTGACAGTTAGACTATATTTGTGGGTGAAATCCGGCTTATCTTGCCATAATAACAGTTTCGTCTGAAATTCAAGCCCAAAAATGAGGATTTTTTGCTAGAATTTTTTTCAAATATCTGGAACTGTCAAATTCTGTTTCTGCACAATCTGAGGGATTTCGTGAAGTGGCAAGCTTGGGCTGTATGCGCCTGCCGATGTTTTCTGTGATGCGTCTCCTGGGAAAACCGCTTCTCGCTTTGTATAGCAGAATTGAGAGTTTTAAGCTCAAAAAAGACAGGTGAGAGAACCTTGGAAGGTTCTCTGACGGCTGTTTTTTTAAAATTTTTTTATGTGAACAGATTATTTGAGATCAGTTCGCCACCGTGCTCTTTGATGGCACGAATTGCATCTTCAACTTCGTCAACTCTGATAATCAGCACCGCACCATCCCGTCCTGAGTAAGCATAGGAGTAGGTGATATTGATGCCTGCATCACCAAGCATTACTGCGGTTTCATAGAGACCGCCCGGTTGATCCCGCATCTTTACGGCGATAACATCCGTAAAAGAGACCATAAATCCCAGCTCTGTGAGCTTCTTATGGGCATCCTCTGCCCGGTTGACGATTGCCCGAATCACGCCAAACCCATTTGCTTCCGCAATGGAGAAGGCAAAAATGTTGATGCCTTCTTCCTGTAGTGCCTTTGCCACCGATGCAAGACGGCCCGGTTTGTTCTCTGAAAAGATCGATATCTGTCTAATGATAAATTCTGACTCCATTATATATTCCTCCGGTCTATGACCCTTTTTGCTTTTCCCTCAAACCGGGGAAGTGACCCCGGTGCGGCGATGTCCACGTCTGCTGCTACATTTAAGGACCCCTTCAGGGTATGATGGACCTTCTGCTTAATGGCAATGAGGTCGTCAATCCTGTCTGAGAACGCCTCAGGATTCATTTCAACCCTGACGAGCATATTGTCAAGCGCCCCTTTCCGGGAAACCTCAATCATAAAGTGTCCCGAAACTTCAGGAATGCTGAGCAGAGCATGCTCAACCTGTGACGGGAAGACGTTGATACCACGAATGATGAGCATATCATCCACCCGTCCCATCAGACGGGCAACCTTCGGATGCGTCCGTCCACAGGGGCAGGGCTCGTCCATAATCAGGGTAATATCCCCGGTCCGGTACCTGATAATCGGGAGCGCCTCTTTCTGTAACATTGTAAAGACCAGTTCACCTTTCACACCGTTCGGCAGGGGTTCGCCAGTGTCAGGATCTACAATCTCAATAAGCGCAATGTCACCCCAGATGTGCATGCCATCCCTTTCTGAGCATTCTGTAAACATCGGCCCGGAAAGCTCGCTCGTGCCATAGATGTTAATCGCACGGATGTCCATCTCTTCTTCAATGCGTTCCCGCATCTTCTCGGACCAGGGTTCGGCACCAAGAACAGCGATACGAAGGAGCGTGTCGTCTTTTATAGAGATGCCCATCTTCTTTGCGGTATCGTTGATGTGCACGAGATAGGAAGGCGTGCAGGCAATTGCAGTGACACCAAGATCCTGCATGAGCTCGATCTGCCGCTCGGTGTTGCCCACTGAGGTCGGCACCACACTCGCACCAACTTTCTCAGCACCGTAATGTAGACCAAGACCGCCGGTAAAAAGGCCATATCCATAACTTACCTCAATAACATCGCCGCGTCCGATGCCGCAGGAAGTCAGTGCCCGGGCGAGTGAGGTCGTCCAGAGATCCAGATCGTTTTGCGTATACCCAACTACCGTCGGTTTGCCGGTGGTGCCTGAAGAGACATGGTAGCGGACCACTTCGTCCTGAGGCACGGTGAACAGTTTATCAGGATAGCTGTCCCTGAGATCTGCCTTTACCATAAACGGGAGTTTTTTCACATCTTCAAGGGTCGAGATGTCATCAGGGTGTATGCCTACGGCGTCCATACGCTCCTGATAAAATGACGAAAAACTATAGAGCCGGTAGACCAGAGACTTTAAGAGTTTATACTGGCGTTTCTTTAGGTCTTCTACTGGCATTTCCTCAACCCGTGGATCCCAAAACTGCATCTAACATTCCTCCCTTCGATCAATAACCCGTTTTGCTTTCCCTTCAAAACGTGGCAGTGACCCATGTTCAACAAGCCGGACATTGGTTCTCAGGCTCAGCACGTCCTTTAAGGTTTTAATTATTTTCTTCTGGATGAGAGCCAGATCCCTGAGTTCACCACTAAAGAATTCAGGCCTGATTTCTGCCTCTATTGTTAATTCGTCGAGGTAATTGACACGATCAATGTACACCATAAAGGCGTCACCGACCTCAGGAATACCTTTGAGAACGTGTTCTATCTGGGAGGGGAAAACATTGATGCCGCGAATCACCATCATGTCGTCAACACGGCCGGTAATCCGATCGAGCTGTGCTCCACGGCCACACGAACATTCTTCCTCAAGAATCATGGTGATGTCCCCGGTCCGGTATCTTAAGAGTGGCATCGCTTCCTTGACAAGCGGCGTTATGACCAGTTCACCCGGTTCTCCGGGCCCCAGACGTTCCTCAGTATCAGGATCGATGATCTCCACAAAAAACATGTCATGCCAGATGTGAAGACCTGAACGTTCCTCACACTCAAAGGCGGCACCGGGACCATACATCTCACTCATCCCATATGAGTCAAAAGAACGTACACCCAGCATCTCCTCAATGCGCTTGCGTGTATTCTCCGACCACGGTTCAGCTCCAAATACACAGGTCTTCAGCGTCGGAAGTGTTCGCCCCATCTCGGCAGCCATCTCGGCAAGGTGCATGCCGTAGCTCGGCGTTGCGTTCATGGCAGTGACGCCGAAATCGTCAATCATCTCTATCTGACGAATGGTATTGCCAGTTGAACTTGGGATCACCGTCATACCTATCTTTTCAGCGCCATAATGGAAACCAAGACCACCAGTGAATAACCCATAGCCCAGCGCATTCTGAAAAATATCGTCACGGGTCAGGCCCACCATCGTCAGGTTGCGGGCAACGAGTTCCGTCCAGTTATCGAGATCACCCTGCGTGTAGCCAACCACCGTCGGTTTTCCGGTCGTCCCGGAGGTGGTGTGAATCCGCACTACATCACGCAGCGGGACGGCCAGCGAACCAAAAGGATACCCCCCCTGTAAATCTTTCTTTGTCGTGAATGGAATTTTTTCGATATCATCCAGAGTGTTAATATCATCGGCAGACAGCCCGACATTTTTGAGCTGTTTCGTGTAAAATGGCACCTTGCCAGCCTGTCGGATGGTCGCTTTCAGTCTTCTGAGCTGGAGAACCTGAAGGTCATCTCCTTTCAGTGTCTCCATTTCTTTATTCCAGAACATTGCCGTTACATTCAACTCCTGCTATCATGTAGGGAGAGAAGAGGAATAAATGTATGTCATGTGCCCGCATAGCATGCCAAGAGCATGAGACTGTTTCTTTGATACCTCAAAACATGCCCTGTTGCACAAACGAAGGATTGAATACCAGCAGGTAAAGAAGTACGATACAGAACTTTTCGGGAACATTGGGCATAAAGGATGGAAAATACTGACCCTGCATGGCATGCAGTCACCGGATTTGGCGGCCATATTAAGGCATCTTCTACGACACTGACCATTGAGCAGCAGCGAAACGTCCAGGAGATTCCACTCGACTCAGTTGGCCATCTGCTCATTATCGGGGGCCATACAATCCATACCGCCGCCATCACGCATCTTTTACGTAGTGGCGTTCCCATCAGCTTTTTTGATGCCGATGGACGCCCGACGGGCAGGATGCTCCCCTATGGGTTTGAGATAGACCAGACAAACAAGGAACAGCAGGAAGAAGCACCACGCCACACCCTTGCCACCGAAATTGTGCGTTCAGCCCTCAAATCCCGCCTTATGACAGTAGAAGAGGCCGGAGCTGAGTCAGGGACAGATCTGTTCTATGAAGGGGAGTATGAGATTTTACACCAAACCCTTACGGATCTTGAATACCTCGTCACTATGGACGAACTGCGACGTATCCACCAGCAAAACACCGCAATGTATTATGAGATCCTCTCCAGAATCACGGATCCAACACTCGGGTACCGCCGCCGGACGCAGCGCCCGCATCAGGATCCGGTCAACGCCATGCTCTCCATCGGCTACTCAATTCTTTATGGGGCTGTCAATAGAGCAGTACGCGGGGCTTTTTTTGACCCAGACATCGGCCTTCTCACTGATGGAAACGGGGCATTGATCCGCGATCTCATGGAGCCCTTAAAAGCCCGCATGATTGATCAGACCGTATTTACTTTTGCCCGGACAACGGACCTTCACGGTCTCTACACAGTAAACCAAAAACGCTGCCACCTAAAAGAGTCACTCATCAATGATCTGGTCATTCATCTGAAAAAGACCATCAACCAGCAGGAGATTGACCAGATCACTAACATGTACCGGAGGTCTCTTTCAGGTGAAGAACCGTTCGCGATCCATTATTGGTAACAAATGAATCTGAGGTGTTAGCCTCACACTTGTTTTGATGCGAAATTATGACGTGATTTGCGTAACAAAAGGTTCAGAACGGATCGCCCGGTAGCCGACCGTCCCTCACAATCATGAAATCGTGGCAGTCAGGTATTGTTCCGTCTGATATCTCAATATCCCGAATCTGCGCCCGGGGACATTCGTGAAGACTGGAAAGAAATTTTTCGATGATTACTGCTTCAGCAGCGGCATTGATGGCAACTCTGCCATCTTCAAGATTTCTGACGGTTCCACGAACCGAAAGATTGCGAGCGGTGTTACGCACACAGGCCCGAAACCCGACATGCTGGACGTGGCCGGATATAACAACCTCAACGGTCTTTTCCGTTCCGGCTTCAGGGACTTTCATCTGTTTCGCATCCTCCGTACGATGTAGTTTGGTACTCTTTAGGCATAAAGATTCAATATTTGGTTTGAACTTTTTCAAAGCCGTTATCATAATGTAAGAGATATATTCAATACAGAGACCATGACACAATCTGAGCAATCATCACTTTTACAGGATCTGAAAACAGGAGACCTTACTGCCCGCCGGAACGCAGTAGAAAAACTCGTCGCAGACGGGGCTAAATCAATCGAACCCCTAACAGATCTGCTGGCAGAGGATGTTGACAACGACACCCGTTGGTACACCGCACGGGCACTTGCTGCCATTGGCCCGGCGAGCATCGAGCCCCTTTGCACGCTGGTAATAGCCGTTCCTGACGATAATATTCGCCGATATGCTGCCACAGCACTCGGCGAGATCGGTGAACCGGCTATTCCACAACTCATGGAACTGCTCATTATTGAAGACGAATCAATTCGCGGCATTGCGGCGCTCGCTCTGCGCAAGATCGGAAAACCGGCAGTCGCTCCCTTAAAAGCAATGATGGGAGAGGGAGACGAGCATAAGCGGCGCTGTGCTGGCATGACCCTCTATATGATGGAAAGTATCGGAGCAGAAGCAATACTAAACCATTATACTGAAGAAGAAAAGGCCAAAAAATAGAGATTTAAATAGTTCAGAGGAGCGCTGCATTGGTGCAGTGCTCAAGCATTTTTTCCAGCTTCAGGCCGGTCACGTACCGCATCAGCTCTTCGTGGTCACGCTCAAAATACATATGCGCAGAGACTGAGGTGTGGGAATACCAACCCACTGCGGCATCAAGATCATTTGCTATTTTCTTCTGGAGATGGGCAAGGGCGTACATATTGGCCCCAAGTGCCGAGAGCATGTCATTCGAGCGGAATTCGACATGCATATTGAGTTTCCCGTCGCGAAGCAGGCACTGTATCCGCTGGAGACAGGGAGGATTTTGTGAGTCACGGTCAACTGGGGGAAACCAGGTAATACCCTCAGCACGCCGGGAGTTTGGTTCTGCCCGTAATTTTTCGATGAGGGAGCGGATCTGGTTGAGGCCCTGACCATCACCGTTGCCAACGAGAGGGGCGTCTGCCGCTGCCCCGGTTGTGAGAGGGTAATCAAAAAGCCGGTCGTGATAGGTGTAGGCAAACTTGTTTTTTGATCCTTCAAGGAGGTCATGAACATACTGCTGCATCGCGTTCTCCCGGAACATGTTATGCGGACTTATCATGTAGTCGGCAAACGGTTCAGGAACATGAATATTGAGAGGTTCCTGAAGTTCAAGTGTCTTCTCTGCGTCCTCAGTTACCAGAAACCTGCCATGTTTCAGGATTGTTTTGATGACTTCCTCATGTGCCTTTCCGATGCAGTGTGCCCTCACATTGTACATATCTAACCCTCTCCGTCTCTATGGCAGATTGGTTCAGCAGACACTTTACTTCTTCCCTTTGGACTGTCGGTTTGAGAATCATTAACCCGCTCTGGTGCCAATCACTATCCATGGATGTCTCGCCGGAGATGGATGCCTATTTCAGTTCCCTAAAGGAACAACTCAACGAGACTATCGCCATCGCAGAAAAAGCCCGGGCGCAGGGAATTGACCCGAAGACCACGGTTGAGATTCCGGTGGCAAGTGACCTCGCGGACCGTGTTGAGGCACTTTTGGGCTACACCGGAGTGGCGGCACGCCTGCGCGAACTGGGAGAGCAGATGTCGCGTGAAGAGGTTGCCCTGAAGATCGGTGACGCATTTATTGCAAAGGAATTCGGTGAGACAACCACTCAAGAGATCCTCGACCATGCCATCCGCACCTCAATGGCACTTCTTACTGAAGGTGTCGTCGCCGCCCCGACCGAGGGAATCGCGAAGATTGGTATTGGGAAGAACGACGACGGAACCGAGTATCTGAAGATTTATTATGCCGGACCAATACGCAGTGCCGGCGGAACTGCCCAGGCACTCTCGGTCCTTGTCGGCGACTATGTCAGAAAAGGCCTGGGTTTAAGTCGTTATAATCCCCGGAACGATGAGGTCGAGCGATATGTGGAAGAGATCAAGCGCTACAATTCCATCGTCAGTCTGCAATATCTCCCTCCAGACGACGACCTGCGCTTTATCATCAGAAACTGCCCGGTCTGCATTGAGGGCGAACCTACAGAACGGGTGGAAGTCTCGGGATACCGGAATCTCGAACGCATCGAGACGAACGTCGTCCGTGGCGGCATGGCACTGGTGGTTGCAGAAGGAATGGGCCTGAAAGCACCAAAAATCCAGAAGACCGTCGCAAAAGTTCATCTTGAAGGCTGGGACTGGCTCGACACACTAATCAAAGGGGCATCATCAGCAAAAAGCGATGATGATGATGAAGAAGGCGGACCAAGAATAAAACCAAAATACAAGTATATCGCAGATCTCATAGGAGGTCGGCCGGTTTTCTCGTATCCGATGAGGAAAGGAGGGTTCCGCCTGCGTCTGGGCAGAAGCCGTAATACGGGCTTTGCAGCAGCAGGTTTTCATCCGGCGACCCTGCATATTCTCGATAATTTCCTTGCAGTCGGCACGCAGATGAAGGTTGAACGACCCGGAAAGGCAGCAGGAGTCGCGCCGGTTGATACCATTGAAGGGCCGACCGTAAAACTTACGAACGGTGATGTGCTGCGGGTGGATAACACAGAAGAGGCCCTCAGGCTGATGCCGCGGATCGATGAAATCCTTGATGTCGGAGAGATGCTTGTCAGTTACGGCGAGTTTCTCGAAAATAACCACATTCTTATTCCGCCCTCCTACTGTGAGGAATGGTGGCAGCTTGAAGGTGGGACTCACACACCGCGGGACGAGACTGAAGCGCTGGAGATGGCCGTCAACGGACCTGCTCCCCTTCACCCGGCATGGACGTGGTTGTGGGATGACATCAGTACCGATGAAATCACAAGACTCACTAGATTAGTCTCTGAGCACGGTACTTTCGAAAATGGCGTGCTGACGCTTGCCAATGAACCGGAGATAAAAGCACTTCTGGAGGAGATCCTGCTTCCGCATGTGGTCCGCGACGGAGCAATCCAAATCGATCAACCACTGACTTTCCTCGCCTGTCTGGGACTGGGCAACACTCTGAAATGCCACGACGGCTGGACGACGGATCTGCCGGAAGAGTCGCTGGCATTCGTATCTCACCTTGCCGGATTTACCGTCCGTTCAAAGGCAGGAACACGGATTGGCGGAAGAATGGGCCGACCCGGCAAATCAAAACCCCGTGAGATGCGCCCACCTCCCCACGCACTATTTCCGGTCGGTGAAGAAGGTGGTTCACGCCGTTCGATACAGGAAGTTCTCAAAGCTCCCGCTCATGGAAACCGTTCAGGCGGTGTAGTGACGGCAACCGTCGGCAACCGGCGGTGCCCGGTCTGCCGTGCTGAGACCTATAAAAATATCTGTGAATGTGGTGCCCACACTGAGCCGATTTTTACCTGCAAGCAGTGCCACCGCGAGATTACTGAGGCTGTCTGCCCGGCCTGTGGTGCAGAGCCGGTCTGTGAAAAAGTCGTCACGCTGCAGGTGAAGGAGGAATACCAGAAAGCACTTGCAAACCTCGGAATGCGGGAGAGTGAAGTGAAACTTCTCAAAGGGGTTAAGGGCCTTATTTCACGGGAAAAACCAATAGAGCCGATGGAGAAAGGGATCCTGCGGGCCATGCATGACATCTTCGTCTTCAAGGACGGGACCAGTCGTTATGACATGATTGACCTGCCCCTTACCCATTTCAGACCCGATGAGATCGCGGTTTCGGTGGAACGTCTGCATGAACTGGGGTATCTTCACGATATTGATGGGGCACCACTGGAACATGAGGACCAGGTGCTTGAACTGAAATGTCAGGACATTCTGGTCTCAGAAGACTGCGGGAACTGGCTGGTTAAAGTTGCACAGTTTGTGGATGAGACTCTTGAAAAGGTCTACTCCCTGCCCTCATATTATAACGTGGAAAAACGTGAGGAACTTGTTGGGCAGCTTCTGATGGGACTGGCTCCGCATACGAGTGCCGGGGTGCTCTGCCGGTTGCTCGGGTTTTCGAAAGCCCATGTGGGATATGCTCACCCATATTTCCATGCGGCAAAACGCAGAAACTGTTTCCACGGCGATTCGGAGATCGATGTCTATGACGGGACGGCGTGGCAGAAGCTCTCACTGCGAAAGTTTGTGACGGAAAACTTTGATCTCTCCCGGCCCGAACTGGACCGGGTGGGCACGTACTGGTCTGATCCAGTTCAGCCATATTACGTCCACAGCATCAGCGTCAACGGCACCATCAGACTTCGGAGAGTCACAGCGGTCTCGGTCCACCGTGCACCGGACACCCTGATACGCTTTGAGACGAAGCGGGGGAAACACCTCATCGTCACACCCGACCATGCGATGCTCGTCGCTGATTTTGCCTACCAGCGTAAAATCCGTGCGATTGAGCTGAAAATTGGTGACTTTGTCCCGACTGGCGATGGAGAACTGATGATTGTGGACGAGATCGTCGGGCGGGAAATTATCAAATCGACTGAGGAGTATGTATACTGCCTCACAGTCGCCGAAGACCATACGCTGGCAGTCAACGGTATCTTTGCCGGGCAGTGTGACGGCGATGAGGACTGTGTAATGTTACTCTTAGACGGCCTCCTGAATTTTTCAAAGGCTTTCCTCCCACAGACCCGCGGCGGTTCGATGGATGCTCCACTGGTTTTAACGAGCAGAATCGATCCGATGGAGATTGATGGTGAGTGTCATAATGTGGATGCCTGCTCCTCGTATCCCCTTGAGCTCTATGAGGCGGCGTGCAACTACGCCCACCCCAAAGAACTTTCGAAGATTATTGATCATGTAGGCCTTCGCCTCGGTACACCGGGACAGTATGAAGGAATCAGGTATACGCATGAGACCCACGACATCTCTGCCGGACCACTGGAATCAACCTATACTGTCCTTACTACAATGCTGGAAAAACTGGAAGCGGAACTGGCTCTCGCAAAGAAAATCCGGGCGGTAGACGAAGACGACGTAGCCGATCGGGTGTTAAACACTCATTTTATCCGCGACCTGATGGGCAATCTCAATGCATTCTCCAAACAGAA